>Ga0209075_1001753_pt1 | contig 20024 bp, 16 predicted proteins | sample Stecom2011_FD_187523 | JGI IMG/M metagenome (GOLD analysis project Ga0209075, IMG submission 187523) | Agricultural soil microbial communities from Utah to study Nitrogen management - Steer compost 2011 (SPAdes) (version 2) | ecosystem: Environmental > Terrestrial > Soil > Agricultural land...
CAAATTCATACCCCTGTTGTGGCACGTGATGTTTCCAATCGTGTCCGATAACATTTATGTCTGTGATGTAATCTTGTCCTGTCCACTCAAAGAATCCATCCACATCAGCTACACCATCCACTTGTGCAACTTCAATGTTTGGGTTTGAGAGCACACCAGAAACTGTACTCATTACAAATTCACCTGGATTAAACGGATGTTCAGCAGAGTCTTTGTATTTCGTAAAAAGAAAATCCCAACTTGCTACTTCCACATTTTCTCTATCAATGTATTCATCATTTTCGATGTTGTAATATACATAAAGACGATCATCACCTGACGTGTTATAATTATCTTTATCTAATACAGGATTAACTTCATTTGAACCATCTAAGTCTGCAATAAAAATTCCATATATAGATCCATCCATTAATCCGTCAATCTTAAATTTCTTATAACTATCATCTGCCAACTTAAGAATGAACATTCTTGAACCTATAACAGCATGGGATCCCATTTCATAATTTCCCCAACCATAATCAAAAGGATTGTCACCCAATTGAACTAAGGCTCCTTCACTCCAGCTTATAACCGAATTGTGCAACGGCTCTAACGTAAGCGTAGAAACGTCAATTACATCGTCCCAATCTTCAATATCTCCGTAATGATAAATTTCAACTCCTTTTGCTTCGTTGATTCGAATTCCTGCCTCTGCAAGTCCTCCAATTTGAAAAGCGATATCCCAATTGGAAATTTCTGCTGTGCTCACTATACCATTTTCTAGGCTATACCATTGATCATTCACTAGGTTTTCTCCCATTGATACAGTCTCTACTGTCTGTGCTTGTGCAAAATAAGTAGCCCCAAGTAGAACTGCTGATAATATAAGTTTTTTCATTATTTATTTTTATTGTGATTAATTTATTACGACAAATATCTGCATCAAAGATTTACTTTATGTCAGAGAATTGTCATTTCTAAAATGACTTTTATCATTTTATATCCAATGAGGATTGAATTTACCTTCTATATGAAGCAATGATTTCTTTTAATGACTTTTTAATTTCCTCAGACTTACTATTTTCATCATATTTAGCTGCTAATGCAAAGAAGTGTTCATACATCATCTTTCCATCTACTTTTTCATGAAGTGATAGCTCTTCTTTTTCTGAGAATGCTTCATCCCATACTTCTCTTACATCTTTCCAGAACAACTTTGTTTTCTCCCAGTAGTCAATTGCTGGCTGACAATTGTGGTCTCCAGCAGTAAGCACTTCAAACCCTTTTTCCCATACGATTAATTTATCGTTTCCATTGTCATCACGATATACCTTTTGGTTATCCTGATCCATCATCCAACCATAATCGGTAAGCTCAATTCTAGAGTTTCTAACGAGTACATTATAATCTGTTCTAGTTTCCTGTCTTCTTGGAAGTGGCGCGTCTGAAGTAGATTCCCAGTAACGCTTTCCATCCACATAAACCCAAGTTCCAATTCCTTGATAACGAGGACTGTCATCTACTTGAAAAACCTTTTGTGTCCAAGTACCTTTCACTTGCTCTTCATTCAAGCGAATGTTTTTCCACACATTATCTTTATGATAAACCAACAAATCTTGATTTTCAAAAATCCAATCTTGTCGCCAGTGCTTTACTACTACTTTTTCATTAATAACTAAAATATGTTGTAGTGAAATAAATTCTGGTTCATCAATAATAGGAAATACATACTCGATTGCTTCGTTTTGGTATAGCCCTTCACGCTGATAATCTTCCTCTGTAGCAAAAGTTTCAATAAAGTCAAAAGTTACTTTATACTTCCCCGCCATTGCAAGGATTGATTGACGATCAAGTGCAATTTTATCTGCATAAGTAAGCCCGTTTTTTTCTGTTAAAACTGTCTCCATGCTCTGTGTTTCTTTCATTTTCTTTTATTTAGATTAAATATAAATAACTATCGCAAAAATAGTGAATGAACAAGGAAATGACAATACCAAAAAAAAGGTATTTAAGTTTTTCTAGAAAAGAGCTTATATTTAACATCTATTACAAGGAAAATCAAAAAAAAGAAAACTACGTGAATTCTATTCAAACAAAATTCAGTGCCACTTGTTTAGATGCAATATATATGGTCATAAAACAAAGTGTTGCTACTTAGAAGCGTAAGTCGCAGCTAACTGTAAATTATGCAAAGGTCAAATTTAAAACACACTTCAACAAAAATTGCGTTCATTCTGTGTATTGTCGCGAGCCTATCAGGATATATTACTAGTCCAGTTGCATTAGTCGGTGGATTTTTATTCACATATTTTTTAGGTACTCCTTTCCCTTCTTTTACTACAAAAGCAGTAAGCTGGTTATTAAAAATAGCAATTATAGGACTTGGTTTTGGAATGAACATTAGCGAAACTTTATCTACAGGTAAAGACGGCTTTTTACTCACTGTAGCTTCAATCATCGCCACATTAGTTTTAGGGTACATCCTCGGTAAATATTTAAAAATAAACAAAAAAACGACTCATCTGATTTCTTCAGGAACAGCCATCTGTGGTGGAAGCGCCATCGCTGCTGTAGCCTCTGTCATTAAAGCGAGAACTAAGGATATCTCCATTGCCCTAGGTGTGATTTTCTTACTCAATTCAGTGGCTTTACTTCTTTTTCCTCCATTAGGAAGTTTTTTCGAGCTCACCCAGCATCAATTCGGTTTATGGTCTGCTATTTCTATTCATGATACGAGTTCTGTGGTTGGAGCTGCACATGCATATGGCGACGAGTCTTTACGAGTAGCTACCACTGTAAAACTAGCTCGAGCCTTATGGATTATTCCCATCTCCTTGTTGTCTTCTTTTTTATTTAAAGAAAAAGGAAATTCTTACAATATACCCTACTTTATTTTTCTCTTTGTCATTGCCATTCTTCTCAATAGTTACTTTCCTATTCCAATCTCGATCACATCAGGTATTACTTCAATCTCAAAGTCTTTACTCGTAGTGACATTATTTCTTATTGGAGCTGGATTATCAGTAGAAAGCATTCGGTCGGCGGGATGGAAACCTATGCTGCTCGGTATATTGCTTTGGGTATTTATTTCTGTAGCTTCTTTAGTGGCTATTCTATATTATTTTTAACTGAATCGACACAATACAAACAGCGCTTATTTTTTTCCGTAATCTAAAAGCTTGTAATGAATTTCATCTCCTCTATTAATGTTTAAAGTATCGAAACTATTAATTGCTAAATATTTTCTCTTCCGTTCCACCAAACCAATTCCTTTAGCGTAAGTATCGTGCGATTTTCGATAATCCACTAAAGTTAAAAAGTCATCATATACTATTTTAGCGGTATTTTCTAACACAAAGCCACCGATTGTTCTCGCTTCATTTGCGTTTTCATAATACACTACCTGTTCATCCTCTGGATTAAAAGCATTGACGTTCCAAGAATCTTCTTCTTTCACAGGAAAAATCATTCTTATCTTTCTTTGATTTTCTTCTACTACTTCTCCTCGTTTTCCATCAATTACCTTTGTCCAAACTCGCTTATCGAGAAGCTCTCCTGATGATAATTCATATTTATATTGAAAAAACTCTCTGGCAGGACGCCCTGAATTATCAACTATTTCTTCTCCTACAACTGTCTCTAAAGTATATTTTAGAGTATCATGTTGTGGATTCAAATTAATGTCATGTGAAATTTGGGTCACTTCATACACTACAAAGGATCCTTTATCCATTGGAAAATAATCATATCCAAAATCGATGTCATTATCGTTTTGCTTGCAAGAAAACAACAAAAAAAGAATAAGAATCAAATAAAATTTACTTTTCACATCTGAAATATCTTCTCATTATTCATTTGGGCTTTTTCCTTGTTCCTTAAGCTTTTGCAAATAGATTTCAAGTTCTTTGCCTTCAATTTCAACTCCACGATTATAATATTTACGTCCTGCCTCAGCACCAGATTCATCAAAGGTTTTCCACAGTCCATGTTTTTTTCTGTACTTCCAGCGCTCCTCAAACATTGGTTTTCCATTCGGATGATATCGCATTACCAAGCCGTCAAGCACACCTTCTTTATATCTACCTTTTGCTTTGACAACTCCATCGGGAAAGTACTCTATAAACTCACCGTTTAAACGACCATTTTCATAATTAGATTTCCTTAATATGATTCGTTGTTTTTCAACAGCTACTTCAGGACCATAATAAATGATTTTTTCTCCGTGCAAGACATCGTTTTTATAAGTTTCGGAAGAACTGTAGTGCCCTGATGGCAAAAAGTTTGTCCAAACGCTATCTTTCAAACCATTTCTATAGATTCCATGCGCTGCTAACGACTCATTTTCATGGTAAAAATATGCTTCTGAACGCGAGCTATTCTCATCGTGATTAATGACTGCTCTTACTTTTTTTGAAGGATAATAATAGACAAATCGACCGATTGGCTTGTCATTTTTAAACTGTCCTTTATAACGTACAATGTGACCATATTCAGCGCCATCAAAGTATTGAACCCATTCACCTTGTTTTCTTCCTTGCGCATCCACTTGATTCAATTGTGCTAGGCTATGAAATGTAAAAAACACTCCAAAAAAAAGTACAAGACCTATATTTTTACTTCTCCAACTCATTTGCTAATTCAATTAAATTATTTACCACAATATCAGCATTCTCACTTACCTTTTCTTTCGATCGTATCAACACAGTTTTCATGCCAAGATTTTTTCCAAACTGTATGTCTGACGCTGTATCTCCCACCATTATCGACTTATGAAAATCAATTTCTGGGAAATCGTGCTTTGCTTCAAGCCCCATCACATTCAAGGGTTTTCTTCTATCTTCAACAGCTCCTCTTAAATTTACGGCACTATACACTGCATGAATCGTTACTCCAAATCGCGCCAGCTCTTCTTTCATGTATTGATGTATATCGTCTAATTGTTCTTCATCCATCAAGCCTTTTCCCACACCTTGCTGATTTGTAACAACGATAATTCTTCCTACTTTATTTGAAAGGCTTTGCAATCCTTCCTTTACCCCTTCTAAAAACTCAAAATCTTGTCTGTTTTTAATATATCCGTGAAAATTGCGCCGATTGATTACGCCATCTCTATCTAAAAACAAAGTCCATGAAGTATCAATTTGAATACTCATAATTACAATTCTGTTTCTATTAAATAGGTATTTCTAGAAGTTGAATTTCGACCAATTAGCTCAGCAATGAATCCAGCTAAAAAGAATTGGCTTCCAATAATCATTGCCGATAAAGCAATATAAAATTCAGTTCGCAAAGCAATTAAAGGTGCAGGATTACCAGAAAACAAGCTTATTAGTTTATCTATTCCTAGGTAAAGCGCAAAAGCAAAGCCGATAATAAACAACAAAGTTCCTACTGCGCCAAAAAAATGCATGGGCTTCTTTCCAAATTTCCCCATAAAAACAACAGAAAGTAAATCCAGCGGTCCGTTCATAAAGCGATTCAGCCCAAATTTGGTCTTCCCATACTTTCTGGCTTGGTGCTGTACTACCTTTTCTCCGATGTTATTAAATCCGGCATACTTTGCTAAGGCAGGAATATACCGATGCATATCACCATACACCTCAATACTTTTAACAACAACAGAGCGATAAGCTTTCAAACCACAATTAAAATCATGCAGATGAATCCCTGTTAATCTCCTTGCTGTCCAGTTGTATAATTTAGTTGGAATCGTTTTGGAAAGCGGATCATATCTTTTCTTTTTCCATCCCGAGACCAAATCAAAATTGTCTTCTTTAAGCATTCGAATCATCTCAGGAATTTCCTCCGGAGAATCTTGTAAATCAGCATCCATAGTAACTACAAACCTCCCTTTTGAAGCTTCAAAGCCCTTTTGAAGTGCAGCTGATTTACCGTAATTTCGCTGAAACTTTATTCCTCTCACATGCTTATTTTCTCGATGCAGCTCCATCACTACATCCCAAGAACCATCCTTACTTCCGTCATCTACGAAAATAATTTCGTACGTATAACCGTGTGCTTTCATTACGGACACTATCCACGCATGTAGCTCAGGCAAAGATTCTACTTCATTATAAAGCGGAACAACTATAGATATTTCTGTTTTTTCATCCATGATTGAACAAATATAAAAAAAACTTAATCCCTAAACTTATTGCTCGTATTTTTAATTAAATAAAGGAAAATAACCATTCACCATTTTTTCACAATATAAAATAGAACTTCTCTTTAATTTATAGATAAAATTAAATATATTGCGATAGATTATTTAATTCAAAACACAACTTATGTTGAATTTTACTAAAACATCGTTATTACTCTGTTTATTTATCACATCATTTCTGAGCTACGGACAGCTTCAAAATGAAACTCCAAAAATAGTTAGCAATCAAGTGATTGTACAAATGCAAGAAAATCAAAACCCCGCTTCTGTACTTAAACTTGTTCCAAATTATTTTGAATTAGAAATTGAAGAAGTACTGTCTAGACATAACAATATTTGGCTTTTTAGCTTCAACGAAGAAAAAACTGAAGTTCCCTACGTTGTTAGAGAGCTTTCTATGTTGAACATAGTACTTTATGCTCAGCCTAACCGTTATGTACAACTAAGACAAACCGTTCCAAACGATCCACAATACGCCAATCAGTGGCATCACCAAAACATTGATTCGGAATTGGCTTGGGACATTACAACCGGTGGAACTACTCCAAACGGAACTGATATTGTTGTAGCACTGGTAGAAAGTGCAGACATCATTAATCACAATGACTTAAAAGATAACCGATGGGTAAATACTGCAGAAATTCCTAATAACGGGATTGATGATGATGGAAATGGTTATGTGGATGATTATAATGGCTGGAACGTAGCCAGTGGGAATGACAACATAGGAACAGGTTCACACGGAACAAGCTGTGCGGGAATGATTGGTGCTAAAGGAAATAATAATCTTGGCGTCACTGGAATGAATTGGGATATCAAAATAATGAATATCGCTGGGCACAGTAGTCCTTTTACTGAAGCCAATATTATCGCTTCCTATGAATATGCTCTTCAAGCGCGTTTAAAGTGGAACAGCACCAATGGTCAGGAAGGTGATTTTGTAGTGGCAACAAGCTCATCATGGGGAGTTGATGGGGGAAACCCAACTAGCTACCCATTGTGGTGTAATTTTTATGAAACACTTGGAGAAGCTGGAATTTTAAATGCTGGCGCCACCTCTAATTCAAATGTTAATGTTGACGTTGTTGGAGATGTACCTTCTGCTTGTCCAAGCGATTATATGATTAGCGTTACCGCTAGCAACTCATCCGATATAATTGACTTTGCTGCTTATGGACAAACTACAATAGACTTGGCAGCACCGGGTTCTAACGTGAGAACAACGGGTCAAAGCAACACGTACACAACAACCAGTGGAACTTCTTTTGCCACTCCATTAACAGCTGGTTTAATAGGACTTATGTACAGTATTCCTTGTCCAAACTTAGAGATAATGGCAATGAATGACCCGCAAGGGACAGCTGAACTCGTTCGTCAAGCATTACTCGATGGAGTGGATCAAAATACCCACCTCATGACAAGAACAGTTACAGGCGGAAGAATCAACGCAAAAAACTCCATTGATTTACTCATGGATCAAATTTGCAGCTCGTGCGGAATGGCTTCGAATGTTACAACAACCTCTATACAAGATTATTCTGCAGACATTTCATTTAACGGTGTGCCTGATGCAGAAAGCTACACCATTTCAATTCAAGTGGCAGGTTCAAACAACTGGACGAGCTACACGACTACAAATACTACGTTTTCTTTTACAGGTTTAACGAGCTGCACCGAATACGAGTACACCATCACAACAACATGTGATGATCAAGAAATTAGCAATCCTACAGCTTCTTCTTTCTTTACAACGAAAGGATGTGGGAATTGCATCGAACTTCCTTATTGCGAAACTGAAGTGAATAATCCAAGCACAACTTTTAGAGTTACTTCCCCTGCCAGTATAGAAGGAAACTATACATATACGGAAAGTACAAATTTTGGAGGTAATGTAAATGACGGATATGTGTATGGAAAATTAGTTCTCGTAAATGACGGTTCTGCAAACCCAGAAGAAGGATGTAACGCCTTGCTCAACGCTAGCGATATCAATGGAAATATTGCGGTTGTTAGAAGAGGAACCTGTGATTTTGTAGTAAAAGCAATGAATGCACAAAACGCAGGTGCTACGGCTGTTATCGTGGTGAACAATGTAAACTTCCCTGAAACAATTAATATGGGAGGAACCAACAGTTCTATTACTATTCCAGCCATTATGATTTCACAAACCAATGGAAATGCATTGATTGCCGCCATAAACAATTCGGAAGAACCGATGGCTTTGCTTGGAGACCAAAACGAATGGATTGAGTCCTTTGAAATTGACGGAAATCTTTTTACAAGCGGTGACAACAACGGATACTTACACCATAGTTCTTCGCTTTCCCTAACAAAAGGGCAAACGTATTCTTTCACACTTACCCCAGGTTTTGACGGTCAAAATCTTCCTGTTTACACAAGAATTTGGTTGGATGTAAACCAAGACGGTGTATTTAGTGCGAGTGAATTACTTTACGACCAAGGAAGTGAAAGCACAGGCTCCGTAAGTGGGTCAATCACTATTCCAACAACAACGGTTACAGGAAGCACAAGAATGCGTGTCCAAATGGCATATCAAGGAGATGCAAGCTCTACACTTCCAGATGTGTGCGGAAACTTCACTTCAGGAGAAGTAGAAGATTTTTGTGTGACAATTCATCCTTTTCAAGCCTGTGGTATAACAATTAGCTCAGTTGTAACACAACCAAGTTGTAACGGCATCAATAATGGTGAAATTGAACTTACTGCTACATCTGAATTTCCTCCAATTACTTATTTGTGGAACACAGGAGCAACCACTTCAACCATTACAGGCTTAGGTCCAAATAATTACTCCGTGTTAATTACAGACGATTATGGCTGCGACACAACAATTCATTTTTCTTTAAGCTACCTAGGAGAAATAAACCTCACAGCAAACATTATTAATCCAACTTGTGATGGTTCGAATGATGGACATATATCAGTAATTGCAGATGGAGGAACAAGTAATTATAGTTATTCATGGAGTAATGGTGCATCAACTCCTGATATCAACAATTTAAGTGCAGGAAGCTACACCATCACAGTTACAGATTATTTAGGATGTTCAGCATCAGAAACCTATCATTTAACTTCTCAGAATCCACCAAGTCCTGTAGCTAACTTTACTTCTAGCTCGAATGATTTAATCACAACGTTTACAAACACCTCAACAAACTCAAATTCATTCTTATGGGATTTCGGTGATGGAAACACATCTACTGATGAGAATCCAATCCATACTTTCGAAGAAGAAGGGAGTTATAATGTTTGTTTAACTGCGTACGGAGATTGTGATACCATTACAAACTGCAAAACAGTGAATGTAGTTGACAACAGTTCCGACATAAGTCAAGAGGAAATATTAAACAACATCCTAGTTTACCCTAATCCTTCAAAAGATAAGGTAACCATTAGAACGGAAAAACAAGAAGTTAAACAGGTGATTATACATAACTCTAACGGACAGTTAGTATATCAAACAGCATTAAAAGATGAAGAAACTGTGATTAAAGTTAATCATTGGTCACCTGGAGTCTACACTTTTTTACTTATGAATAAAGAAGGAAAAACAATTGGAAGTAAAAAAATAACGGTTACTCACTAACTTAGAAAAAAGTTAAAATGTTATATGCGAAGAGAGGGTGTTAACGCCCTCTTTTTTTGTTTAATATTATCATAGGAAGTCCGCTTTAAACGTAGAAAGTTGATTTATAAATTCAAGTTATGTCATAAAAAAAAGAGGAATAAATCTTTTATACTCATTCCTCTTTTTGCTAAACCATGCTTAAAACTATAAAACCAGATTAATTAGTTTTGCTAACTAACCATTACAAATATACGTAAAGATTTTAAAATAAAAAAAAATACACAAACTTTAACATTTATTTACTTTTAAAATTCACCGCTTAACCTTAAAAAAACGCCACTTATTGATCAAAACAAATTGCAAACGCCTTTATATTCATTGCCATATCAATCATATAATAAAGTGTGCTTTTCTTAATTTAGTTGAAAAAAAATAAAGATATTTTGAAAAAACGCATTGGTATTAAAAGCCAGGAAACTTATCGATTTAAAACACCGTTATAATTCCATGAACTAAAGTTACAAAAAATATATTATTAGTTTAACTTGTGTTTGAGCACATAAAAGTCTATTTTTGGGAAAATTTTAATTTCAAGAAGAAAATCAAAATATGAGCGTATTAGTAAATAAAGATTCTAAAGTAATCGTACAAGGATTCACAGGAAAAGAAGGCACATTCCATGCTGAGCAAATGATTGAGTATGGAACAAATGTAGTTGGAGGTGTTACTCCAGGAAAAGGAGGGCAAGAGCACTTAGGTAAGCCTGTATTCAATACAGTTAAAGATGCAGTTGAAAAAACAGGAGCAAATGTTTCAATTATTTTTGTGCCGCCAGCATTTGCTGCGGATGCAATTATGGAGGCTGCTAATGCAGGTATCAAAGTGATTATTTGTATTACAGAGGGTATCCCTGTGGCTGACATGATCAAAGCTAAAGAATATATTTCAGCGTATGACTGTACGCTTATCGGCCCAAATTGTCCTGGAGTGATTACTGCTGATGAAGCAAAAGTTGGAATTATGCCAGGCTTTGTTTTCAAGAAAGGAAGTGTTGGTATCGTTTCAAAATCAGGAACTTTAACTTATGAAGCAGCAGACCAAGTAGTAAAAGCTGGTTTAGGAATTACTACCGCCATTGGAATTGGTGGAGACCCAATTATTGGGACAACAACTCAACAAGCCATTGAATTGTTAATGAACGACCCAGAAACCAAAGGTATCGTGATGATTGGAGAAATTGGAGGAAATCTTGAGGCTGATGCTGCCAAATGGATTAAAGAAAATGGTACAAAGCCAGTAGTTGGATTCATCGCTGGAGAAACTGCTCCTGCAGGTAGAACTATGGGACACGCTGGAGCAATCGTTGGAGGTGAAGATGATACTGCACAAGCTAAAAAGAGAATTCTAAGAGAATGTGGTGTTCATGTGGTTGATTCGCCAGCTAAGATTGGAGAAAAAATGGCGGAACTATTGTCATAGTTAATGCCTTGAATATATTTAAAAGGAGTTTTTTTAATAAAGAACTCCTTTTTTTATGGTTCAATTATTATATTCCCTTGTGAAATTAATTTTTACTTTTACAAAAAAAACATTTTATGTTCAGTGCATTAGCTTATTATCTTTTGATTTATCCCGCCTCATTGCTTCCACTTAGGCTAATGTACTTTTTTACCGATTTTTTTTACCTACTTTTAATAAGTATTCTCCCTTATCGGAGAAAAGTAGTGAGGAAAAACCTCAAAAATTCATTTCCCGAAAAATCAGAAAAAGAACGGAGAAAAATTGAACGTAAATTCTACCGACATTTAACAGACCTTTTAGCAGAAGGCGCAAAAAACTTAAGCATCTCCAAAAAAAATCTTAAGAAAAGATTTCGCGTAGAAAACCCTGAAGTAATGGAAGAGTTATACAAAAAAAAGAAGAGTGTATTACTTGTTTCTGGACACTACAACAATTGGGAATGGATGATTACTTCGCAAAACCTTTTATTTCCACATCAAGCTGTAGGAATAGGTATGCCATTAAGTAACGGGTTTTGGGATAAAAAATTAAACGAGCGTCGAGCTAGGTTTGGAATGAAAATAATCCACTCCAAAATTACGCATGATTTTTTCAAGAAAAACAAGGACATTATCGCCACATTAGTATTAGCAGATCAATCTCCTGGTGATTCTAACCGATGTTACTGGACTTCTTTTTTGAACCAAAAAACAGGTGTTCTTTTTGGTCCTGAAATGTTAGCCAATGAATACGATCAAGCTGTGGTTTACTTTAACATAAAAAAAGTAAGAAGAGGATATTATTCAATTCATTTACATGAAATAACAGATAATCCTAGTCAATTAACCTATGGTCAAATTACTGAAAAACATACACAGCTGCTAGAAGAAACAATAAAGGAAGAACCTGCTTTTTGGCTTTGGTCACACAAAAGATGGAAAAGGCAAGTGCCTGAGAACCTCGATGCTTTACGGGAAAGTCATGAAAAGAAATTCAATGAAAGATTTCGTTAATGGTTATTGATGAGGCTCAAACATACTCATATCCCCTGACTTCATCTGATGATAAGCTTTAGATAAATACGCCAGCACAATTCGCATAGAATCAAAAGCTACTTCAGACTCTTGACTAATCTCTTTTTTTTGTAATCGGAGCAACATTTTCATATACAAAGCTTGAAAACATATATCCACTAAATGATTATCCTTTAAATCACTCTTGTTTCGAAAAGCTTCCACATGACCTTCTGCATGCTCAATCAACCCAATGTATTTTGGGTCTTTCACCACATCTTTCAAGGTATTATGTAAGTAAATTAACTCTGTAATGACTTCATTCACTCTAAAAAGATGTTCTTTGGTTTGCAGCTTTCTAGATTTCATTTCAGTTACGATGTCTTCATACCACTTTACCGCTTCTTCCTCAAAAGCATCGCTTTTCACTTGTGGCCGAATAATATTTTGCCGAATTGATTCAATGTCAAAATTATATGCTCGTATCAAATCTTCGATTTGAAACATATAGATGACATACTCTGCTACATTACTTTGTAGTTTTTCCTCTGCTATGAACATGATTGTTAAGTAAGCTTTTATAAAGGATTACTCTAATCCTCCAGTCGATAAATCTATGTCTTCCAACTGTTCTAACTCATCTTCGAAACCAATTTTCAACTCATCTTCTCGCTTGTTTAGATAGTCGATGAAATCTGCAGTGACATCATATGCGTTATTAATAAACGTAATTTGTCCTCCTTTTTGGTAAAAGAATAATAAGTCGATGTTTTTATTGTTAGAAAATTCCTTTCCTGCTTCAGAGATTTTATTCATTAATGCCATTTGGTATTGCATTATTTCTCGTTGAATCTCACCTCCACGTTGTTGTTCAAAAGATTGGATTGCTTGTTGCTTTTGCAACGCAGTTTGTTGAATCTCTTCTATCTGATAACCAGTAATCTCATTTCTTTCCATTCTTTTTTGAATATCTGCTTCATAGGCCTGATAAGCACGAATTCTTCTTTCTAGTTCTTTTTGAAAATCTAATTCCTTAGCTTTTAGCATAGAATCAACCTCTCTATAAAATCTAAATTGTGTAGCTATACTGTCTTGATAATAAAAAGCCATCGCAATACCTGTTGAATCATTTCCCATATTTCTTTTTTCAACAACAGCATTATCGTTCATATTAGAATCAGCTTGTGAGTCGCCACTTCCACAAGAGGAAACCATGAAGCCAACACTTAGTCCTATTGCGATATATGTAAAAAATTGTCTCATTCTAGTTATTTTTATTTTTATTAGTAAATGCATCATACCAATCTTCCCTCATTTCTACAAATCTTTTCAAACATTTGTTTAGGAAATCGGAATTAACCATCGCTTTTACGTCATTAATTCCAAGTACATCAACCTCTCCAATTTTATAAATCTGTTCGAATTGATCTAACTCTATCTTCACAGAATACTTCCCATTCATCTGAAAAATCTGAATAGTGAATCTCTCGTGAGGAATTGTTCCGACTACTCTCATAATAATTAAATTAAAACCTCTTAATTATTCACAAAAATATCAATTCAAATAAGACTAGCAATACAAATATTAAATTTTAATCCTCTTTAACTTTTATATTTCAGCAATGTTAGAAAGGTTCATGCGTACATTTTTCAAGTTCTTGGTTGACTAAATCGGCAAACCTTTGTCCTTCCTCAGTTTCAATCGGATAGTTTTCAACTATATTGTTGATATCTGCTTGATACTTATTCTCAAACTCGTCTATTTCTTCTAAGACCTCAAAATCTCCCTCACTCAAACGGTTGAAGTACATTCTCATTTCACACATAAAGTTAGCTGCACTCAGTGCATCTTTCTCAATTTGGCTTGTTCCTCCACAACTTGACAATACGATTGCCAATAAAAGAGACAGTATTTTTATATTCTTTATCATCATTTACGTTTATAAAAAATAAAGCTGCTTCCGACCTGAAAACAGCTTTATTTCATCTTTCATTTTCAATTTCCAATGAAGTGTCATTCTCTTTCTATGGAATTACTTCTTCAATATTTTTACCTTTATCACTTAAATAAAATCTAAGTGTAAAACGGATGGTATTTTGCAAAGGATTATTTCTTTTTAGCGATGTTAAATAGGAGAAATCTACACCAAACATCTTATATTTTAGTCCCACACCAAAAGTTAAATGTTGTCTTGCTCCTTTGTTCATACTTTCATAAAAGTATCCAGCTCTAGCTGCAAACAAGTCATTATACCAATATTCAAGTCCTGTTCCTATCATAAACTCAGACAACTCCTCTCTAAATTTAGAGCCTTTGGCTACGCGATAAGTTCCGTCCTCATTTTGTATATAATCTCCAGAATCATCTTTTTCTAATGCTCCAGGTGCATCGTAAAACGACTGTATCATCCCCATAACCACACCCACGTCAGGATCCATTCCAGACATAATCTCTCCAGTGTTTGAGTTATAAATTGGTGAAGTTGGCACTAGCATTTTTGAAATATCAGCAATCCAAGTCACGCTATTATATCTATTTACATCAAACGTTAGTGCAGTTCCTAGCTTTAAATTAGTCGGTAAAAAATCTCTTTCATTTTCTATCGTATATGAAATTTTATTTCCGATATTATTTAAAGTTAAACCAAAAGCTAACTTACCAGGAGTTCTACCATAACTCACTTCATCATTATAGTATGAAAATGATAAATCCGCTGCTCCTGCCAATCCAGACGCCCTTGCTCCTCCTTCTGAAACCACATTGGCAGTCAAATTTGAATAGATAAATTTACCATTCAACCCTAATGAAAAATTTTGATTAAGTTTAAATGCATAACCCATTAAAATTTCAAGTTCTGAAGGTGTATGTGGTCGAATAACATCTCCTTGAATATCTGTAAATACAATTTCCCCTAAGCTAAAGTAGCGTAAAGAGGCTCCCACAGTGTGTCTATCACTAAACTTGTAAAATCCGGCAAGGTGAGACAAGTGTATATCATCTGCTAAGTTTTTCAACCAAGGTGAATATGACAAAGACACTTCAGATTTATCTTCTGAGAATGCTAGCATTGATGTATTCCAAAACAAAGAGCTAGAAGAAGGACTCAACGCTGTACCAGCATCTCCGAGAGCGCCAGATCTTGAATCTGGTGTAATTTGTAAAAAAGGTACTGCTGTAGTAATTGTATTCAGTTGCAACTCTGATGCATCCTTGGGTTTATTTCCACTTTGGCTTAACACAGCAGTAGAAAGCAGAACCGCAAGTCCTGAAATAACATGTTTTTTTATCATTGATTTAATATTATTCAACTTTAATTATGCGAATATGTTAAATTTTTAATTGAATAACACAGTTTTCGCATTTAAATAATCTACAAATATACGTAAACATCAAAAATATATTGTGTTTTACTTCAAAAGATATAGTTTTTGCATTTCTTGTGCTTTGTCTCCATCAGGTCCCACAACAGTTACGCGATAAACATACACACCTTTTGCCAACTGATCTCCAAAATCATCTCTTCCGTCCCAAACAATTCCGTTTGTTCTAAATCCTCTTGTTTCAACCATTTCATTAATAGTTTTCACTAATCTTCCTGTCACAGTAAATATCTCAATTTGAGTTTCTAAAGCCGAGCACACTTGATTATGCTCAAAAAAGAACTCTGTATGCGTTGTAAAAGGATTGGGATAATTCAGCACGTGATCTAAAGCAATTTCCTTTTTCTCTTGGACATTAAATTCTATTTTTCTTTCGCTAGAATTATTATTCACATCCCACACCTTAAATGTCAAGGTATGCATTCCAGGCTCTAAACGCTCAAGTTGATAGCGCAGTGTTCCACTTTTATATGTATCTAAATCCGATTCATAATATTCATTCAACACTTTTGCATTTTGAGTATCATCATTAAGCACCAAAGTAATGTCGTGGCCAATTCCGTTTCCTACCGTATTAATTCCACTTTCATCAAAAAGGTTTACAATTAAAATTGGAGTTTCATCTGTCATTCCTCCATTCACAAAACTCTCATCATTTAGATATAATTCTATTTCTGGTCCTTCTTGATCGTTTAAGCCTGTTGTATCAATTCCTCCGATAATAAACTCTTTAGAGTATCCTCCTGCATTATCGCTAGTATTGAGGTCCCATGAATAAAAACTTGCCTTTCCTTCACCAAAGGAGTAATTAATATCTTTCGGCACAATAAACTCAAATTCAAATTCACCATTCGTTACGGTTGCCCTTCCTTTAAACAAGACATTCACTTGTTCTTGGAAAGGGATTACTGGTGAACTAGCATCCTGACCTAAAGTTTTTCTTTGCGTCATCTTATCATATACAGAGGGTTGTATGATACCATTATAATTAGTCAACTTATTTCCATACTGATCTTGTATATGTCCTTTCATTCTCACTTTAGAAAGCGCTCTAATTGTATCTTTAGCTATATTTACACCAACGTTATTTATGCTATCTAAAACGACTTCATTATAAGGCAAGGCAATGCGCAAAGCTGGATCACCTAGAAGCAAGAAACTTCTATTTCCTATTCCCGATGAACTATTTTTAGTTTTCAACAAAATTTCTCCAAAAGTCTGTGGTCGCCCTTGGACATCTCTATCGAAAACGTTTTTAAAGAAATTACTTGTCACTACTGAATTCGTGGTAATTAACACTGGTCTTGTTGTGGCCATTATAGCAACAGCACCTCCTACTTCATTCAAGACCATCCACTCACCAATGGACAACATCTCACTATCATCTACTCTTGCAAACTCACAGGTGGCTGAAATAAATAAAGTCAACCTATTAATATTGCTATAATCTCGAACTTGACCTATGCTCATTACTCTTTCTGCAGTAGCGCTTGTTGGATTTCCGTGCCCCACAAAACATGTCAACAAGCTTCCAGACTCAATCATTCTAATAATTTCATTATTTACATCCGGATAACGCTGTCCTCCCGCAGTAGTTATTTGATTGTATGCGTCAAGATAAATCTTTTTTACGTTCATTTCCGGATGGTTTTGCTCGACATAAATTGTGGCAGGCTCCAAGTCTATCGACACAAAACCTCCGCCATCTTCATCGTCAGCAATTACAGTGTATTTCATTCTCCAATCACCGTGCGTTGAAGCCTGATTATTTTCATCACACTCTCCACAATCTAAATTCGCAGAAGCATATAGATTAGAGCCATTCTTCATATAATGTTCTACCTTATTTACTAAATTTACTGCATCTCTCTCCGTTATAGCAATCATACGACCCACAGAAACATCTAATTTATCAGTAGTTGAAAATGACTCGCTATCATCCAATAGAGCAAAATAATCATCAGACACAACCGAGCCAGTATAAGATTCCGAATTCAAAGTTTGATAAATCGGCACATAATAATGGTTGTTAGAAACACGGTTTAAAGGATCATACGTTCCATTTCCAAACAACAACAAGTGTTTCGGCATTAAATCTGGGTCGCCCCCTGCTCTATCATAAAACATTTTCACAAAAAACTTCATCCCAGTTGGATCTACCGTCCCTCCAGAAAACTCATTGTACACCTGTACAGTTGTTACTACATGCACGGTAAGTCCATTATTTCTATGCAAATTTGCTAATCTATTTGCTTGTCCAAGGAATTTCGGATGGGTGATTATCAAATAATCAGCCTGCGGTAAACCGTGTAAATTCTGATGTTGAACTTTATGTAAGAATGTCGGTTTTTTCTCATTCCCTAATTGAAAAGCAGTAAATTCTCTTAAGGAATCACTTTCCACTGAAAACCTAAACTGTCCAGCCTGAGCCACCCCGTTTACATTTTTTGGTTGCCTTGGATTTGTGATTTCCCAAACTATTCCATTAGAAGGAAAATTATCAATACTAAACTCAGCTACATTACCAACTCCAACAGAGTTTAAGTCACGAAAATGCAAGTTATTTCTATATCTCAAGTAACTTCTTGCATTGACCTCTATAAAATCGAGATATCCTGGATTTGAAGGAGAAGTACGATTAAAGGTAACTTGAATTGAAAATGTATTAGAAGTGGGATTAAAAACACCAGGATTTGTCGTAAAAGTACCTCTTGTAAAGTTATCCTCACCAGCATCGTCTAGGTTCGCAGTCCCCAATACTGTGTTGCCATACCTAACTGTAAAATTCGTTGAAGAATTCCCCATTCTACTTGCCCCTGCAAATCTCAACGTAGCTGGAACGTTAGGGTTTATATCTGGAATAGTCATCGAAAAATTTTGCGTCAAGTTGGCGTCAAACAATTCACCATACCATCTTTGACCTGAGCGCATTAAATTTACTAATTCTTGTTCATGTATCGTATATGAATTATAGTCTGTCACTTGATGACTTGGAGGTGAGTTTGTCAAATCAGCCTGAGTAATCCGTGCTGGTGGTTCTGCAGAATTAATATTAATAAAGTAAGCCGTATAATCATCATAAATGTTTAACACACGCGAAAAACCATCGCCATTTTGATCCCAACGATGGGGTCCTTTTCCGTAAAATAAAATGTAATCAGAAGGATCGAAACTTCCGTCCTGGTCTCCTACTATCATAATATCATTTTTGAGTAAATCATCTGGTCGGTACTCAGCATTTGATTCTGGCAAACGACCGAAAGCATTTCCATAAATATGAATATGGTCTGGATTCAAGTTATTCACATTCACACCTATTGATTTTAAAAAATCATAATCAATAACATGTACTCCATCACTCTTTACAGAGATTTTATACCAATCTCCACTACCTTCTCTCAATACAGATTGCGTCGCAAATGAATTACTTTTTTGATGGATTACCGCCTCTGTAGTTTGATTAAACTTTATAGATGTTATTTTCAAAATGTCTCCATTGATCTTCACAAATGGCACAAGACTTAAAACAGCCTTAGGAGCTCCAGCCATTGTATTATTGTTAAGCTTAAAAGTAGGTGAATCAAAAACATCAATCTGATGCATTTGAATAAAGTCTTTAGTCTGTTGGTCTGTTGGAGCAGTTTGATAACTTATTATATCAAACTTCCATTTGATAGAAATATTTCCTCGATCAAATTCTTTAAGATATACAAACTCATTTCCTGAAAGCACTGCGTTTTGAAGATTAGGATGAAAAAAAGTGCGTTCGTTCATCGTTATTGAAGCAGGCTCACTTCCCCAATTTAAATTTATTTCTATTTCTTTTTGACCATATACAGACCAAGAAGCCAATACCAAAAATGCTATAACGAATAAAAATCTCATTATTATCAAACCAAATTAAAATGTAAAAATATAAAAAAACATCAGTTCCTTAATATTAATCTTCAAATAGTAAATTACTAGATAAACGACAATAAATTAAAGATATTTTAAATTACACAAAATAATATACATTGATTTTTAATGCATAAAAATGTGCGATTATTATAATATTTCACTACTTTTACTTTTTTTAATTTCTAGTTTAAATCGGTAACTTTCAAACAGAATAATAAAAAGAAATACTATATTAATGTAACTATAACAGAAATTTTTCGTAAAATTGACGATTGTTTGTGTATCTAAGATTAAAACGAACTATGCTTAAAAACAACTTATTCATATATATAACGCTATGTACAGTGCTTGTTTTCAGCGGGCTAAGTACTAAATCATTCGCTCAAGACCCTCAGTTTTCACAGTTTTATGCGAATCCTATTTATTTGAATCCTGCATTTGCAGGAAGTCATGGGTGTCCTCGTTTTGCGCTGAATTATCGAAATCAATGGCCTGCGTT
>Ga0209075_1001755_pt1 | contig 20012 bp, 11 predicted proteins | sample Stecom2011_FD_187523 | JGI IMG/M metagenome (GOLD analysis project Ga0209075, IMG submission 187523) | Agricultural soil microbial communities from Utah to study Nitrogen management - Steer compost 2011 (SPAdes) (version 2) | ecosystem: Environmental > Terrestrial > Soil > Agricultural land...
AATTCAGGAACTCACAGATCAATCCGGCCTTTGTCTCCGAGCATTATGATTTTATTGCCGACAGCGATATTGATTACTGGATTTATGGACATCACCATATCAACATGCCCGAAACCGAAATTAATGGGACAAAATTAAAATGAATCCTAGTGCAAGAATCACAATGCCCATGCCTACCAAGCCTGTTACCGTGAATGCCATCCTGAATACGTGGAGAACATGGAAAGAAAAACATTCAATCCGCAGGATTGGCTTAATCAGCCAACCCCGCAACTGAAAGTTACAGAGCAACCAACTTTCAATACAGATTCCCAATCAGACGAAGTAGAGCGCATCATCCAAAGCATTGAAGCCAACCGAACAGATATTACGTCCACTTATAGCGATTGGGTAATTTTCTACCTCGCCAAGGATGCAGGAATTGACATCGCACCTCCACGGACAGAAAAACAGGATCAGGAACCGGAAGAAATGCCAACCCTTCCAGATTCCATGTTTCCTGAACTTCCTGAATTTCTGCAAAAGGTTGTGGCGGTTGCCACTTCCAATGAGGAAAGAGATATTCTACTCCTCGGTTCCCTCGGAGCTATCAGCGCATGTTTGCCCAAAGTTTCGGGCATCTATGATGGCAAACGTGTATTCCCTAATCTATTCCTATTCATTACTGCTCAGGCATCAGCAGGTAAAGGCCGCTTGGTGCATTGTCGACAGTTGGTTAATCCCATTCATAAAGAGTTGAGGGAACAAGCCAAACTCCACAAACAGCACTATGAATTAGAAATGGCAGAATACAACTCCTAGAAGGGAAAGGAAGACGGTATCGAAAAGCCAGCCAAACCACCGGAAAAGATGCTGTTCATTCCAGCCAATAATAGTTCAACGGGAGCTTATCAGCTTTTGGGTGATAGTGATGGCAGAGGGCTAATTTTCGAGACCGAAGGAGACACCTTAGCACATGCCTTCAAGAGTGATTACGGTAATTACAGTGATGGCTTTAGAAAAGCCTTTCACCATGAAACCATTTCCTACTATCGCAGAACCGACCGTGAGTTTGTGGACATAGAAAGCCCTTGCCTTTCTACTGTACTTTCAGGAACGCCAAAACAAGTTTCAGCATTGATTCCTAACGCTGAAAACGGATTATTCAGCCGTTTCATCTTCTATTTCATGAATGTTCGCCCGGTATGGAAAAATGTCTTTGCAAGCCAAACAGATAACGGACTTGACGATTACTTTGAAGCCCTGGGAAATGAGTTCTATGACCTCTACAAAGTCATCATGCAGGATGAACCTCGTCAGTTCTACCTTACGGCAGACCAGCAGGAACAATTCAACCAGTTCTTCGGGAATATTCAGGAAAAGTACATGAACCTTCAGGGCTTGGATTACATGGCCACTATCAGAAGGTTAGGTTTGATTGCCTACCGGACCTGCATGATATGCTCCGCTTTGCGAATCATGGAAACGGGCGATACTTCTAAGAAGCTGATTTGTGAGGAAAGGGATTTTCAAGTTGCGCTTGCTATGGTGAAAATATTAGTAAAGCATTCAAGCAAAGTGTTTGGCGAGCTTCCGCAGGAGGAATCCAAGCCCACACGGATGAATAAGAAAGAGAAGTTCCTGTATGCCCTACCCCGCAACTTTAACCGTCAGAAGTACCTTGAAGTAGCCAACACAATGAGTATTCCGGCAAAGACAGCAGAAGGCTACATTACCGCCTTTATCAAATCGAACCTCATCCACCGTGAGTCTCAGGACAACTACCTAAACACCTCACTTGAGGAAACTCAGGATTCTAAGGAAATCAAGGAAGAATAAGCCCGTTGGGCTTTTCTTCCGAAGATTCGACCAGTCCATTGAAAATATACATCACTGGTCAACCTAAGGACGAATAATCCTTAGTTTCCTCTATTTCCTCAAATTCCTTAAAGCTATTGAAACAGCAGTTCGAATATTTTTGAAAGACTCTACAATGATTTTTACTTGCTTTTAATTACCTTTTTCTTACCTTTGTTTAAAATTTGAATGATCCTACAAATTAAATGAAGGTAAAACTCAGCGATATTGCTCAACTACAATTTGGTTTATACACCAAACCCTCAGACGAGGGTAATGCTTTCTATTTACAGGCAAAGCACTTTGATGATTGGGGAAATCAGACAGAGCAGATAGACACTTTCATTCAGATCGACCAAAAGAATGAATCTCACCTTTTGGAAGATGGCGACATTATTATGGTTGGAAAGGGAATGAGAAACTTTGCCTGGACTTATGACAAAGCCTTTGGTCCAGCCATTGCCTCCTCCATCTTTTTTGTCATCAAAGCAGATCGTTCAAGGGTGATCCCGGAGTTCCTTACCACCTTGTTTAATATGCCCCAAACGCAGGTATATTTTCAAACCCTGGGAGCTGGCAGCTCCATCCCTTCCATTCGGAAATCTGAATTGGAAGCTTTTACTGTTAAGCTTCCCTCATTGGAGCTACAACAAAAGGCTATTGCAATAAAGCAGCTACATTATAAAGACATGGAAATATCCAACAAGATCATTTCCGAAAAGCAAAAAGTATATCAGGCAGTCATCAAAAACATAATCTATCAAAATCATGAGTAAGAAATCAAGGCATGTAGTCCCCAATTCCGATGGAGGATGGGATTCCAAAAAATCAGGAGCAGAAAGAGCTTCAAAACACTTTGACACTAAAAAGGAAGCAGAAAATTACAGTAGAGACCTTGCCAGGAAAGAAGGCTCTGAGCTATTCATCCATGGAAAAGATGGTAAAATCCAAAGAAAAGATTCCTACGGAAACGATCCATTTCCACCAAAAGGCTGATAATATGAGTAAAAAACCGATTACACAAAGCGAGATCAACAACATTGTTTGGAAAGCATGCGACACCTTTAGGGGTGTTATTGATCCTTCTCAATACAAGGACTACATCCTCACCATGCTTTTCGTAAAGTATGTTTCGGATGTTTGGAAGGACAAAAAGAACTTCTATGCGGAAAAATACAAGGGAGATGAAATACGGGTGCAGCGAGCATTGAGAAACGAACGTTTCCAATTGCCTGATACCTGCACCTTCGACTACCTTTTTGAAAACCGCAATGCGGCCAATGTGGGTGAACTGATCAACACAGCTCTTGAAAGCATGGAAGATGCCAACCGCAGCAAATTGGAGCGTGTATTCCGAAACATTGATTTCAACTCAGAAGCCAACCTTGGTCAAACCAAAGACCGAAACAGAAGGCTAAAAAACCTCTTGGTAGATTTCTCCGCACTTGACCTGCAACCCTCCCACTTGGAGGACAATGACGTGATAGGTGATGCTTATGAGTACCTGATAGAAAAATTTGCCAGTGATGCCGGAAAGAAAGCGGGAGAATTTTACACGCCTGCTCAGGTGTCAAAACTCCTGGCAAAACTTCTCAACCCACAGCCTGGTGATCGTATCATAGACCCAACTTGCGGTTCTGGGTCTCTTTTGATCAAATTAGCCAAGCAGGTAGGCAGTAAAAACTTCTCTCTTTTTGGACAGGAAATCAATGGAAGTACTTGGGCGCTAGCTCGTATGAACATGTTCCTGCATGAGATTGATGATGCCACCATTGAATGGGGTGACACTTTAAACAATCCCAAACTACTGGAAGAAGACAGCTTACTGAAAGGAAACATCGTTGGGGCAAACCCTCCATTCTCGCTTGATAAATGGGGCGCAGATGATGCCTTAGCAGATCAGTTTAAGCGATTCCATAGAGGCATTCCACCGAAGAGCAAAGGTGACTATGCTTTCATAACACACATGATCGAATCTACCTATCACGACACTGGTCGTGTGGGTGTGATTCTACCCCATGGAGTTCTTTTTAGAGGAAGCAGCGAAGGCAAAATTAGGCAGCAATTAATTGAAGAAAACCTACTAGAAGCAGTCATTGGCCTACCTCCCAACTTGTTTTATGGTACGGGTATCCCCGCAACCATTCTCATTTTTAATCGAGCTAAGGGCAAAAACACAGATACTTTATTCGTTGATGCAAGTGAAGGTTATGAATCAGGCACCAATCAGAACCGATTGCGTGATGTTGACATTGAAAAGATAGTCAGCACATACAAAGACTTTCAACAATCACCGCCTCTCAATACAAATGAAGGTCAAACACTTGTTGATAAGTACGCATATAGAGCGACTATTCAGGAGATTCAGGAGAATGAGTTCAATTTAAACATACCAAGGTATGTTGACACATTTGAACCTGAAGAGGAAATCGACATCACTGTCACCCAGGAGAGAATAAGCCTCTTAAAGGAAGAGCTTACGCAAGTCGAAAGTAAAATGACCGATTATCTCAAAGAGTTAGGTTTTTAAAAAACTCACCATGAAAGTAGATGTTCAAATACCATCAGGTTGGCAGTTAAAACATCTTGGAGACTTAGGTAAAACCGTTTCAGGCCTTACCTATTCACCCGAAAATATTGACCCAAATGGAGTTCTAGTTCTCAGATCATCCAATGTGCAAAATCGTGCGTTATCTTTTGATGACAATGTATTTGTTAAGGTGAGCGAAGGTGAATATAATCCTGTATTAGAGGATGATATTTTAATCTGTGTTCGAAATGGGAGTAAGAATCTAATTGGTAAAAACACCTTGATAACAAAGGATGCAGAATCCTTGGCATTTGGTGCCTTTATGACCGTTTTTAGGTCAAAACATAATCGTTTTCTGTTTCATTACTTCGACACTGACATATATAACAATCAAGTTTATAGAAATCTTGGAGCCACTATAAATTCCATCAATGGAAGTGATCTAAAAAAGTTTAAAGTTCTATTTCCTCCCGTAGATGAAAGAACAAAAATCACTGAAATTTTAGACAGTTGGGATTCTGGTATTAACAAGGTTAGTGAATTAGTTGAGAAACTTAAACTAAGAAAAAAAGGACTTATGCAACAAGTCTTTTCAGGTCAACTAAGACTACCAAAAAACAGTCACGGTGATCAGTTTGCAAACTGGTCCTCTAAAAAACTTAGTCACTACCTAAAAGTCTCAAAAGTCAAGAATGAAGATTTAAAGTACACCGAAGATGATGTCCTGAGTGTTTCTGGTGAATATGGCATTGTAAATCAAATAGAGTTTCATGGTCGCTCATTTGCAGGCGCTTCAGTAGCCAATTATGGGGTAGTTGAGACTGGTGATATTGTTTACACGAAAAGTCCTTTAAAGGCCAACCCTTATGGCATTATTAAAGTGAATAAAGGCCAGGCTGGGATTGTCTCAACACTATATGCTATTTATAAGTGCAAGCCGACTGTAAACGGGGAATTTGTTGACTATTACTTTCAGTTAGATGACAATGTCAATCGTTATCTAAGACCGTTGGTTCAGAAAGGCACAAAGAACGATATGAAGATCAATAATGAGAAAGTACTTATTGATGAAGTCCTTTTTCCATCGCTCGAAGAGCAAAATGCGATAGTTGATTTTTTCAAAACAATAGATCATGAGATCATCCAGACCAAAGAATACCTTGAGTCTTTAAAAAAGCAAAAGAAAGGCTTAATGCAGAAGCTATTGACAGGTGAGATTAGAGTTAAAACCGAATAAGCATGAGCAAGAAGATTGGAAGAAATGACAAATGCCCATGTGGTAGCGGTAAAAAATACAAGAAGTGTTGTATGGACTCTGGTCGTACTTTTAGTACTTCAGATGCTCAACAACAACCTACTCCCTTCTTCTCTGAATACAATTCAATTGACCTACTAAAGTCTTTCGCTGGCCTCACCTTGCTCGCCCAGAATCACGGCAAGAATGTCCGTTTCGAAGAGCTTTCAAGGATGTGCCTAAGAAACTTTAATGACGATAAGCCTAATGTATCTCAAGCAGCATTAACGACCTTCCTAAATGAGAATTACCCCTCACATTATCTGGAAGATCCTGTCACGAACCTATTCACAGACTTAATCACATTCTACGGTGGTGACTACATTATTTTCCCGGGCATTACAGAAGGTGGTAGCTATGTGCCCTCCAAGCTATTAACGGCAATTTACAATTGGCCCGATTCAGGCATTCCAGACCGGTTTAAAAGCAATTGTATGCATGCCGCTCTGCTAATATTAAATCTTTCAGACAGAGTGGCTACCCGTCTAGGGTATGGCCGATACCAATTTGAAGAAGTTGAGAATACCCTCATATCCATTCCTGGTTCAACACGCCTTGCAGAATTAAAAGCAGCTGTTACTTTTTCTGAGGAGGAAATGACCCAATTGCTTCAATCTGAGCAGATAGCAAAGGAAGCGTTGAACATGTTTGTACTTGACATTCACGATCCTGAAATAGCTAATGATCATATTGAGGAAAGTCCATTGTTGGCTAAACCAATAATTCACCACAATGGTGAATACATCATCACATCCCCGGCAACACTAAGCTATGCTTTAGTCGATTTCATTCATTCAGAAGCAAGGACGTCAGGCTGCCTCCCTGCTGTTAGCAACGCCTATCATAATGTCATTTGGAATTATACACAGCTTCACTTGAAGCAACTTAGCTTTTCACGAATTGATATTCCTGCAATTTCAGAAAATACTGACCCTACCATTAGAGAAGCGATCTATCGCTTTGATGATGACAAACTTGCATTTGTTCAATACAGAACATCAGGTGAAGCAACACATGAGCAAAGAAAGCAACAGATTATTAATAGCACACTGGCATTACCTGAATTTGTAGGTCACCAGTTTATGGACATCTCCCTGATTTCTTCAATGGGTCAAGATATGTTCTTCATGTATGGTAATACTGAAAACTCTGTGAGTATAGGAATGCCAATCTATGATTTTGACACAATGGTGAAATTGAAGGAACATGATGCTATTGACCTCTGGAATTTCGCCAACGCAAGAGATAGTCAAATCCCAGGCAGCAACATGTTTGGAGCTTCTTTTCTGGATGTCTTCAAAGTATACAAGGAAAATGATGACTCCTTTTATGTTTCAGATGATAGTTCCGGTGTAATCCTTCACGTAGAGCCGGGATATGCAGGTAGTTTATATCAGGAAGCAAAGCTTCTTTCTGATGAGCATTCGGTAACACGATTAGTCGAAGGTAGGCTTGCGAACATCCCTGTGACACGAAAGGATAAGTATGCTCCAATTTATTGCTCCATTGATGAATTGTCAGAAGGCAATCTCAATATGGCTGTCGAAGGGTTTCCTTTACCTGTTTGGGTTTCCCCGAATAAAAACTCATTTGACATCCCCACAGCTGCAAGAGGCTTGTATTTTGAAATGACTGACGCCATCGCTTTTTGGTTATGGCAATGTCAGGAATTTATAAATGTCGACTTATCTAATCTTGAGCAAGCTCCTATTGCTTTTAGATTCGAGTTTGAGCAGGATGACCGTTTCAATCCCATAGAGCGAAACTTTGAACGTGATCCTGCGTTGGCCAGTCATTTCAACATATCAATTGATGGCAATACTATCTCAATTTCGATACCACCTTCCATTATACCATATCTGTACGGGGCAGACAACCAAGGAGAACGAGAATTAACAAGGCAGATTCTTCTAGGAATAAATCTCCTGTTGGAGGCTCAACAGAAGCCGACTATCGAGACTGAAAGAATTAATCAAATTGTTGATGCAGCCGCACCTCTCGGAGTGAAGAAGAAAATCTTTATTCTGGATTCAGCTGATAATCTATTACTCGATCCTTCAAACCTTACAAGCCATAGATATTTACAAGGCTATAATGTGAATACCATATTAAATAGTCTTATTCCGGGCTTGGGCAACTTATGCCCTGCAGTTGGTGAAATTACTGATAAAGCTGTAAAGACCAAATTGACAAGGGATGTAGTGATGCGAGTATTGCTACCTATGCTGCAGACAACAATTAGCCAATACCCTAATGAACCTCTCCTCAAAAGGTTAATCAACCTCAATGAAAGCTTAATTCATAAAAGAGAAGAACTAAGAGTCAAAACACCAACCCGAATTGCATGCTTTGTTACTCAGGAACAACAAACAAGTGATTTACAGGATAGCCTTGCTAAACTCAATCAAACGACCATTGCGGTAAGGTGTTTAATAGAACATCTGGCAGCAGAACCCTCCACTGGCAACAAGATCATTAGCACAACTGCTATAGATGAGCTAGTAGCCATAATGAACGCAATAATCGATTGGGGTTCTATGGGTGATCAGATTGAATTTGACCTTTTCGAAATAGAAATGGGCATTTTGCCTTCAGGTCGTATCGGTACAAGCAAACAACTCTTCCGAGAAATTTTTGACCCATATCACGCCTCTAAGTCGAAAGAGAATGTGCGTGATGCTCAAGACACTTTCGAACAAGTATTTCCACAACTGAATCCTATGGAGGGCTCAGACGTACCCGAAAGTCTTGATAATGCTTTTACAGAAGAGTTTGGAATCTCCTTCACAAGGTTGTGTGAGGTAGTAAATGACTTGGGAATTGTAGCCTATTCCCAACCTAATGCATGTGCAACCATGCTGAAAAAGGATTTATTCATTGGAATAAACAAGCATGATCACACCTATACTGAGGAAGAATTTAATACAGCAATAGCATATCTGAGTTTATTCAATAGAGGAAAAGTACATCGTGTTCCTGCTGGTTTTGACAATATTGACATTTCACCTTGGAGGTTTAACAGAAGACTTTCCCTGCTTCGCAAGCCTTTAGTTTTGGTTGACAACCCCACAGACCCAGACAATCCCACCGTTTACTGGGGATTTAGACAGCTACTTTCAAGTAGAACGTATTGGTATGACCAATGTACCACCAACAGACTAAGAGTAAGTGAAGATGGACCAGTACAAAGGGTCTTAGGCAAGCTGGCACAACATAATGGTAAAAGATTAGTGGAATCCGTTCTGAATGAATTTGATACAGATGACTTAGTAATTGATTCTGAAGTTCCAATCAATCCAAAATCAGACCTCAATAATGATACTGACATAGGTGATGTTGATGTGCTGGTAATAGACACTTCTACAAAGGCCATTTACAGTTTAGAATGTAAAAGCATGGCTCCAAGTCGAAACATCAAAGAAATGATTGGAGAGGTTGACAAACTATTTGGGAGTGATTCAGAAAAAGGTTGGATCGATAAACATGTGGAGCGAGATACCTGGTTGAAGTCAAATTTGGATCAACTCAGTACAAAGTACGGCTTGGACTTATCTGATTATACAGTGAAGTCCCTTTTTGTGACTCAGGAAGATATGTTGACACCATACCTAAAAACAAGACAATTGGCTATGCCATTTGTCACGCTTTACGATTTAAAAGAAAAAGGATTAGAAGCTCTTAATTAAAAGATTAATACAATGGCAGTACCATCATTTAAAGAAGACCATATATCACAGCTTCCCGCACTGAAGCTGCTTATGAATATGGGCTGGAAATACCTCTCTCCCGAGCAGGCTTTAGAAGCCCGTGGAGGCAGGACATCCAATGTGTTGTTGGAGACCATTTTGAAGAATCAACTTCAAGTCATCAACACCATTGAATACAAGGGCAAGGAGTTTCCCTTTTCTGATGCCAACGTAAACAACGCAATTCTCGCCATTCGTGACCTTCCTGTTCAGGATGGTTTTATTGCTGCCAATAAAGCCTTCTATGAACTCATCACTTTGGGTAGGAGCTTTGAGCAGTCTGTTTTAGGTGATAAAAAGAGCTTCTCATTCCATTACATTGATTGGAAACATCCTGAAAACAACACATACCACGTATCTGAAGAGTTTAGTGTACTTAGAAGTGGCAGTAGCGAGCATTACCGTCCTGATATTGTATTGTTTATCAATGGTATTCCGGTTGTGGTTATTGAGTGCAAAAGTCCAAAGATCAAAGACCCAATTGACAAGTCGATTGAGCAGCATCTTAGGAATCAGCAGGAAGACGGAATACGTGCATTGTATCAATACTCCAATCTGGTTATGGGATTGGCCACCCATGAAGCCAAATACGCTACAACTGCCACTCAGAAAGAGTTTTGGAGCTTCTGGAAAGAACTCTTTAAAACCAAAGCAGAAGAAACTGCATGGCTCGATAAACTCCAGACCTTAAAAAATCAGCCACTTCCTGCCAACGAAAGAACAACGCTATTTCAGGAACGCTACAAAAACGTCTGGGCTTTTTTCCAGAACCTCGAAAAGGAAGAACAAGCGGTAACAGAGCAGGATAAGCTACTATTTAGCTTTTGTCAGCCAAAAAGACTTTTAGACCTATTCTTCAACTTCACCCTGTATGATGATGGCATCAAGAAAGTCACAAGATATCAGCAATACTTTGCTGTTCACAACACCTTGGACAAGGTAGTTAAAACAGATAGTGAAGGACTAAGAAAAGGCGGTGTAATCTGGCACACTCAGGGAAGTGGTAAATCCCTCACTATGGTCATGTTGGCTCAGTTGATTGCTACGCATCCTCAAATCAAGAATCCTAAGATCATCTTGGTTACTGACCGAATTGATTTGGACGATCAAATCACGGAAACCTTCAAAAAATGTCAAATACCAGTAGAGAATGCTCAAACAGGCAAGCACTTGGTAGAGCTTCTTTCCGGCACAGGTGATACGGTTATCACTACGTTGATTCACAAGTTTGAAGCGGCTGTCAATCGAGCCAAAGAAGGATTTGATTCACCTGACATCTTTGTTTTGGTAGATGAAGGCCATAGAAGTCAATACGGCACATTCAACATCAAAATGCAAAAGGTATTTCCAAAAGGCTGCTTTATCGCCTTTACCGGAACACCTTTAATGAAGAAAGAAAAGAGCACAGCGAATCGCTTTGGCGGCTTAATAGATGTGTACTCCATCACTGATGCAGTTGAAGATGGAGCCGTAGTTCCTTTGCTTTATGAAGGCCGCCACAACCTGATTGAAGTGAATGAAAAACCTTTGGACAATTACTTTGATCGGGTTTCAGAACCGCTTACCCCTTATGGTAAAGCTGCACTCAAGAGAAAGTTTAGCTCCACCAATCAACTGAACAAAGCTGAGGAGGTAATCTATGCCCGTGCCTGGGATATTTCAGACCACTACGAGCAAAACGTTCAGGATATTCTATTTGGTAGTTTAAAGGCCAAAGGTCAGTTGGTAGCACCCAATAAAACCACAGCCATCCGATACCGCGAGTTTATCAGGGAAATTGGAAAAGTAACCTGTGAAGTCCTGATCTCCCCTCCTGATGTGCGAGAGAACTATGAGGATGCTTTTGAAGAAAGTGATGATTTGATATTGAAGTTTTGGAAAGCCATGATGGATAAATATGGCAGTTCGGAGAACTACGAGAAATCATTAATTAATTCATTTAAGAAGCAAGACCATCCTGAAATTATCATTGTAGTAGATAAACTGCTTACCGGTTTTGATGCTCCAAACAACTATGTTTTATACCTCACCCGCCAGCTTAAAGAGCATACTTTACTACAGGCTATTGCACGGGTTAACCGCTTAGCTCCAGGCAAGGAACATGGTTTAATTATAGATTACTATGGCAATCTGGAAAATCTTGACAGTGCATTAGAAACCTACTCAGGTACAAACAACTATGATGCAGCTGATCTGGAAGGTACATTGACCAATATCAGTGAAGAAATCAAGAAGTTACCGCAGGCTCATTCAGAAGTATGGGACATCTTCAAAGAAGTCAAAAACAAGTATGACGAACCTGCTTATGAAGAACTTTTACAGGATGAAGCCATTCGACACATCTTCTATGAAAAGGTATCTGCTTTCTCTCGCTTGCTAAAGCTCGCTCTATCCAGTTTTGAGTTCATTAGTAAAACACCGGAGCAACAAATCAACAAGTACAAGCAGGACGCTAAATTCTTCCTTGGATTGCGAATCTCTGTCAAACGCAGATACTTTGACGATCTGGAATACAAGGAATATGAGCCACAAGTTCAAAAGCTCATTGACAAGCATATCACCACGGAAGGTGAAATTCTTCGCATCACTGAAATGGTCAACATTTTTGACAAAGAAGAAAGAGACCGTGAAGTTGAGAAGATAACCAGCAAAGCTGCCAAAGCGGATCACATTGCAAGCAGGACAATCAAAGCGATCAATGTGAAGATGAATGAAGATCCAGTGTATTACAAGAAGCTATCAAGGCTTATTCGGGATACCATAGAAGATTATCACCAGCACCGGATTTCAGAAGCCGATTATCTGAACAAGGCAAGAGAATATGAAGATCAGTTCCATAATGGCAGACAGGACAATGTACCTGAAAACCTAGCTGGAAATGACACGGGTATTGCCATCTACAACCTCGTCAATGAGATTTTCAAAGGACATTTAAAACGTAGTGAAGGGTCGGAAAATATAGCTGCTATTATGGCTGAAGGTATCGATCAGGTCATCAAGTCCATAGTCTTTGAAAACAGCAAGCCTATTATTGACTGGATAAACAAATCAGACATTGAAGGCAGAATTAAGATTGAAATTGATGACTATCTGTTTGACCTCAAAGCCCAGCAGGACATTGAGTTGCCTTTTGATTTGATTGATGAATTGGTAGAAGAAGGACTTAAAGTAGCCAAGTTGAAATATGTCTGAAACAGCCACGATAGAATCCTTAGTTTTCGGTTCAAGGGAGATCAATTATGAACTCTCCTATCAAGATCGCAAAACCCTCGGCATTCGGGTTTATCCCGATTGCAAAGTACGGGTGATTGCTCCCCTCGACACCACAGAGGAGAAATTGAAAACAAAACTCAGGGAGAAAGCACCTTGGATCATCAAGCAGCAACTTGAGTTTCTTTCCTATCATCCACTAACACCACCCCGTAAATACGTAAATGGTGAAACCCATCTATATTTGGGAAGGCAGTACAAACTGAGAATTGAAAAGGCTGCAACCAATGAAGTGAAACTGTTTAGAGGAAGGCTATTGGTATTGAAAAAAGACAATACAACAACCAAAAACCTCCTGTCAGAATGGTACAGAGAAAAGGCTACTATTCACTTTAAGGAAACCCTAAAAAAGATACTACCTCTTTTTAATCGATACAATATCGATCAGCCAGAGCTTCAAATCAGGCAAATGCCTACACGTTGGGGAAGTTGTACACCCAAAGGAAAAGTGATTCTAAACCCTGAATTAATCAAAGCACCTAAAGGAAGTATAGAATACGTCATTATCCATGAGTTGTGTCACTTGGTACATCACAACCACACACGTGCATTCTACGAACTTCAAGAAACAATAATGCCTGACTGGAAAAAATGGAAAGAAAGACTTGAAACCACTTTGAACTAATGTAAGCTATGAATCAGAATCTCTTTTTTAATGTACTCACCTTCGACTGGCCGGATAAGCCCATAACACTTTATTATTCTGATAATGACAATGGAATGTGCCAGGAGTTATATTTCACTCTCTTCCCTAATGAAGCTGAAACATTATTTCCAGAGATTGTCCGTAATAGCACCAATAAACTTTACACAACCTTTGGCTATCCTGCCGAAGGTTTTAAGCCTTTGGCAGTAAACCTGAATAATGAAAATCCTGATCTTGTAAAACGCTACTTCAACAAGCAAATCAACTATTATTTCAGAAACATTGCCAAGAAGATTATCAAAACAGGATTTGTAAATGAAAATCAGGTTTGGCTCAAAACAACTGCAGGTGGTACAGCTCTTTATGACATTTATGAAAAGTTCTCTTTAAAGGTTCAAATCTCTTTGGTGAGCAACTACCCTGAGCTGGTCTTATCGTATGATGGCCAATCAAAGATTAGCAAGAAAAGTGTAGCGGAGTTAATTCAGACTATTAGCCCAAAATGCTTTAATCGTGTATTGCATGAAAGGAACTTTTACAAATGGGAAAAATGCCAGGAGAATGAGCATGTCGAACCTGAAAATTGCTACCCTATCATCAACAAAGAGCTTGAGTCCGCTTTAGGTATACCGATTGAGCTACCTCCAAGAGATAATCGATACCCAAGCTATCTGAATTACATTCAGGGCTTTTACAAGAAGTATCTAAATGTTCCTAAGTTCAAGAAGTTTATTCCACTGCATGATACCGGTTTTTTATTTGTAAATCCATCAAGGGTTGACAGCACCTCAGAAGAAAGCAATCAATTGCTATTTGGAAACAAACAACCAGATACCACACCAAAATATGCGCTCAAAAAGCTCAAGCCATTCAAAAGAAGTCCTTACCCAAACATTCACCTTTTCTTCATTGTCCATTCTGATGACGTGAGTCACACCTTTACCATCAAAGGCCATTTTGACAAAGGACTTGACACATTTGAAGGGATGCAGAGTTATGTCGGTCTTTATTTTCATACTGCTGAGGGTTTCAGCATCGTCTTTAAGAATAAGGAAAATCCGATCCCTGAAATTGAAGCGGCATTGAGCACCAGAGATTTTGATCCCGAAATCCGGTACATAGCCGTTTATGTAACTCCATACAGTAAGTTTGAAAAGGATAAACCCAAAAGGGAAATCTACTACCAACTAAAAGAGCTACTGCTTAAAAGACGTATCACCTCTCAGGCAATTGACCCTCAAAAGATGGTAGAGCAAGGTCTAAATTGGAGGTATAGTCTGCCAAACATTGCAGTAGCTATGTTGGCCAAATTAGATGGCATTCCCTGGCGATTGAACACACCAATCAAAAATGAACTGGTAGTTGGTGTTGGAGCATTTAAGCAGGTAGATATTGGTGTCCAATACATTGGTAGTGCTTTCAGCTTTACCAACAACGGACGTTTCAATCGCTTTGAATACTTTCTGAAAGATGAAATTGACATCCTTGCAGGTTCGATTGGCAATGCAGTAAAGACCTACGCCACCGTGAATGCCTCTCCAGACAGGCTCATAATTCATTTCTACAAGACAATGAGCGAAAGTGAAATGGAGCCAATTCTTCAGCAATTAGAAGACCTTGGTTTGGATATTCCTGTTTTCATAATCACCATTAACAAGACCGAATCAGAAGACATTGTTGCTTTTGATAATAGCTGGAAAGGCTACATGCCGAATAGCGGCACATTCATCGGCATTGGAAGGGACAAATACCTTTTGTACAACAACACTCGATACAATGGTGGTCCGGTATCAAAATCAGATGGTTTTCCATTTCCAATCAAGCTAAAAATTCAATGTTCTGTACCAGAGCTAACGAAGGATATGAAAACAGTGAATGAACTGATAGATCAGGTTTATCAGTTCAGCAGAATGTACTGGAAATCGATCAGGCAACAGAACTTACCTGTCACCATCAAATACCCTGAAATGGTCGCTCAAATCGCTCCTCATTTCACTGGAAATGACATACCTCCCTATGGGAAAGATAATCTTTGGTTTTTGTAAATAAGAAGACTTTTAAAATGGAAGAAAAAGCACTACCTGTAAAACACCTATCCGCAAGAGTTCCCTGGCATGACAACAAATGGAATGGAACCTTTTGCTGCAATGTATTGGACAACTCTTTTTGCAGGATTCTTCCTCGTGTTGACGATACAAAAGATGAAAGCATTGAACCTGATGGTGAAAAAATTACGGATGAAAACCTGCCTCCATGCATAGCTGAGAAAGGAACTTTCCTATCTCCACATGAATATACTCGTGACCTAAATCATGCTTGGAAGGACATAAACCCAATGTATAAAGAGTTTTTACCTGGCATCTATCATCATAAACCGTATTCATTCAATGCTGTGCCTTTCCTTTGGATGCTCAAGGCAAAGGGCAATCTTGATCCAAAAGAATTAGAGCGAGACCGTAGTTTATACCCTCATAAATCATTAAAAGCAGAAGTTTACGAACTTGATTACATACCTGAATTAGAAGAAGAAATTGACAAGAACCTCGGGTTCAGTGGCAACACATGGGTACAGCATGCACACAACCAGAAGGTGTTACTTGATGCCTTTTTCAGATGCCTTAAAAAGGATAGCTCGCTTATATTTTTCTACAGTAAGCACACCCCATTATCAGAGCCCAATGAAAGAATTATTGTTGGTGTTGCAAAGGTTCGATCTGATATTGGCCAAATTCTCAACTACAATTACCCTCCGGGCTATAAAGGCCATAAGGGACACCCGTGGGACAGGTGCATTGAGCATACACTCACACCAAAAAATACAGAGGGATTTATACTCCCATATCACGAGTTAATAGAGTATGCAGAAGATCATGATATTGACCTTGCCGATTTTAAAGTTGTTGCACCAAGTTTTGATCAGTTTTCTTTTGCTTCAGAACTGGTAGAACATGATACAGCAATTGACGCTTTGCTTAATATGGTGGAGGTCTTGAAGAAGTCTGAAATCATACTCGAAAAAAGTTTTAGAGAAGAACTCTCATGGATAGATAGAGAAATTAGCAAAGTTTGGGATATGAGGGGTGCATTCCCTGGCATGGGTGCAGTTCTGAGTGCATTGAAAATCGAATCATCCAACACTATTGCATGGGAAATTGAAAAGTACATCCAAGAAACAGATGGCGACCTATACCAGACAAATCCTTGGGAAATCTTTGAAGAAAGTGTTTCAGATCCTGAGAAATACATCAAAGCACGTGGCACTTCACTATTCAGTCCTACGGTAAAATCCATTTGGAAAACCACACCAAAAAAGAAGAAAAGACTCTTAGAACTTCTCAGTAGAATCCAACTCAATAATGATCAAGCAGCAACCGTTTTAAATAATCAACAGGATTGGATTGGAAGCACAGATGAGATACTCGAAAACCCTTACCTGCTTTATGAGAAGACTCGATATTATTTCAAAGGGCTATTAAGTTTCAAGCAACTTGATAAAGCCTTGATGCCACCAGCAAAAATCAAAGACGCTTTCCCTTTATCTGAGCCGAGCAATGTTGAATCGCAATTGGATGAACGTAGATTACGAGCTGCAATGGTTTGGATATTAGAAGAATCAGCAGATCAAGGACATTCACTATTGACTTCAGTAGAGGCTTTGGTTCGCCTGGAAGAGAAATCCCTTGATACACCATTACCTATTTCGAAAGATACCTTGGATGCAATTGCGGAGGAGGACTACTACTCAAATGAACTATTATTCTTTACAGAGGGCAAAACAGGTTTCGTCAAACTTCAACGGCTGGAAGAAATCAAAGCTGTCATTAAACGCAAAATCAATAAAGAGAGAATAATAAGGCGTACTCATAATATTGAGCACGATTGGCTTTCTCTTGTCAATGACTATCCTGATTTACCCAAGTTAGACAGCAACAGCCCTGATTATGAAGCCGAATTATTAGCGAGAAAAGAAAAGTCAGAAGCACTAAAAATTTTAACAAATTACAGATTCTCCGTTCTAATTGGTCCAGCCGGTTCTGGTAAGACCACCTTACTGAAAATCTTCGAGAACATACCAGAAATTAAAAGAGGTGGTGTGCTCAAATTAGCTCCTACAGGCAAAGCAAGAGTTAAGCTTGGTCATGATGCCTTTACGATTGCTCAATTTCTATATCCAGACAGATATGATTCCTACTATGGAATATATTGGCTGAATCCTGATGCACAAAAGGCCTCAACAGCCAAGACGGTAATAATTGATGAATCGTCAATGCTCACCGAAGAACAGTTGGCAGCCGTTTTTGATGCACTTGGTCCTGTTGATCGAATAATATTAGTAGGTGATTACAGGCAATTGCCACCCATTGGTACAGGGAGACCATTTGTAGATATTGTGGATCTATTCAAACCAGATTCATTCCCGGAACATCCGGTAAAGGTCGGAGCAGCTTATGCAGAATTATGCCAAATATCCAGACAATCAAGTGATAGTAAAGAACATCGCCTTGACGTTCAATTGAGCAAATGTTTTGGGGATGAGGTTGCAAAAGAAGATATTGACTTATTCCACGCATTAAGTACTGGTGAGATTAAAAGTAGCCATATCCGTCTTGAAAAGTGGTATGACAGTAAGGACTTTAAGGAGTTGTTTGAGAAGGTCTTGAAAGAAGAATTAGACATTGAGGGAGATGATGTTATAAAAGCCTTCAATAGAACACTTGGTGCAGTGGATAGCGGTGACTTTCAGTATTTCAATAATGGGTATTCCGAAAAACAGATTGAAAATTGGCAAATTATTTCACCAGTGAATGGCTTTGGCTATGGCGTTAAGGAGGTCAATAAATTCATTCAAACTACATACAGGAAGAACTTCATAGACCTTGCCCACAAAAAGGGGAAAAAACGAATTGCAAAACCAAAGGGGGTAGATAATATGGTTTATGGTGATAAAGTAATCAACCTAAACAACTCTCGCTGGGAAAATTGGCAGTGGATCAATCCTTCGTATAAAAAGAGTTCGGCTCTAAACTATATCGCCAACGGTGAAATCGGAGTTATAACAGGCAAGTTCAGAGGGAATAATGACAACAGCAAAGGAGAACCACAAATTGAAATAGCCTTCTCAACACAGCCTGGTTACAGCTATGTGTATTGGCCTAATCAGTTTGGTGAGGATTCACTCAAAAGTTACAAATTCGATTTGGCCTATGCCATAACAGTCCATAAAGCTCAAGGTAGCGGATTTAAGAAGGTATTTTTCGTATTACCATCCAAAGGAGCCATACTTTCAAGGGAACTGCTATATACTGCCCTTACCCGGCAAGAAGATAAAATCATAATCCTACACCAAGGTGAATTTCGAGACTTCATCAGATTAGCAAGTACTGATGCATCAGCCACCGCAAGGAGATTCACAGATTTATTCTTCTTGCCTGACGTGAAGCAAATAGACAAGAAATTCTATGATGCACGCTACATCAATGTTTCTGAAAGAGGTGAAAGAATGATCTCAAAAAATGAAGTAATCATTGCTAACTGCCTGAATAAGTACAAAGACAGAATTTCGTATGCCTATGAAGATAAGCTCACACTTGAAGGCAGTGGAAGAACTATAAAACCTGATTTCACCATTGAGAACCTTGATACCGGTAGAATATTCTATTGGGAGCACTTAGGAATGTTGACTAAGGAAGAATACCGTGAAAAATGGAACCTTAAACTTCAAGGATATTTAGATGACGGTTTTGTCCTTCATTCAAAAGCTGACTACAATGATGACAAGGTATTAATTCTCACAGAAGAGAATCCCAATGGTGGAATTGATAGTCAATATTTCGATCAATTGGTAAGAGAAGTAATATTGGAAGAGTAGGTATTCCCCACCCGCACCCATGTGCCTCCAGTAGGTTCATTCCGTTCGTTCGTACCTCACTCTCTTCATTCACCCACTTCCAGCACCGCACAGCAAGAGTAGCCCGTTATTCCATTCCGCTACGCTGCATTCCATACCGTGCCACACTTGCTTTTCCCAACGCACCCCCCAACGCAGGTAAAGCGGTGTTCGTCAGTCGTTCCGTTTTGTACCGCAAAAACATATCTGCAAGGGTAAAATGAACTCCCTTCGGTCGCCCTTGCATATACCGTTCACTTACCTAGAAAAAACGGTCTATACCCACCCAGGGAAAACGGCCATATCCGTTCACTTTTTTATGGGTTAGCCATGAAAATACAAATTTAATTAGTTTTTAGTTTTTCTCATTGTATCACCTTTCAATCCGAACCGATATGCTGTATGCACCATTCTATCAAGTATGGCATCAGCAGCGGTAGTGTTTGAGAGCATTACGTTATACCAATCAGCAACGGCTAACTGGCTCATGATTATTGTGGCTTTTCTACCATGCCGATCTTCTATAAGCTCCATAAAGTCTAACAGTTGCTGACCATCCATTACTTTTACACCAAAGTCGTCGATGATAAGTAAATCCATATTGGCCATTTTTTGGAAGAACTTTGATAATGTGGCCTCTACCCGGTGTAGGGTTATTGTCTCAAAAAGCTTTTGAATATTAAAATAGGCTACTTTCTGCCCCATTAAACAGGCATGATATCCAAGCGCGGTACCCAGCCAGCTCTTACCCGTTCCGGTGGCTCCAGTGATAAGGATTGGAGCACCCTGTTTAATATACTCAC
>Ga0209075_1001756_pt1 | contig 20012 bp, 17 predicted proteins | sample Stecom2011_FD_187523 | JGI IMG/M metagenome (GOLD analysis project Ga0209075, IMG submission 187523) | Agricultural soil microbial communities from Utah to study Nitrogen management - Steer compost 2011 (SPAdes) (version 2) | ecosystem: Environmental > Terrestrial > Soil > Agricultural land...
CCAGGCGTTGAGCTTCCAATATCTAATTTTAATATTGATGATTTATTAAAGCAGTTTACGTATGAAAAAACGATAGAGTTTGTCGATGAAGATATGAATAAACACTTAAGTTTAAGATTCGAAGGCATCCATCACATAGCTTGTGTATATTTTAATGACGAACTTATTCATGTTCATCGAGGTGGCTATACGCCATTTGAGTTTGAAATCAAACCTATTGTTGGACAAAATAAATTAAAAGTACTTGTTGATAGTCGTGAAAATCCATCAATTCCACCGTTCGGTGGCATTGTAGATTATTTAGGGTATGCGGGCATATATCGTGAAGTATACTTAATTAAACGGCCTAAAAACCATATTATAAATATTCATGTCAAGTATGAAAATACACTGGAAAACGATGATGTAAAATTTAAAATTAAAACAAATGCAACTAAAGGTGTATTAAATGCAAGTATTTACGATCAAGATGAAAATATGGTGTTGTGTAACGATGAGATTGTTACAGATTATGAAACAGAAATTCAATTTCATATACCAAACAAAAAACTTTGGGCTATCGAATCACCCTATCTATACACACTTAAATTAGAGTATGAAGGGGCAACTTATTTTGAGCGATTTGGGTTTAGAGACGCAGTTTTTAAAAATGATGGTTTTTATTTAAATGGCAAAAAAACTAAAATAATGGGATTGAATCGCCATCAAAGCTATCCATATGTTGGAAACGCTATGCCTAAAGGTGCTCAAAGAGAAGACGCAGATCTTTTAAAATCTTTAGGCTTAAATATGGTAAGAACAGCACATTATCCTCAAAGTACACATTTTCTTAATCGTTGTGATGAGATTGGTCTGTTAGTATTTACTGAAATACCTGGCTGGCAACACATCGGTGATGAAGAATGGCAAGCTGAAAGTTTGAAAAATTTAGAAAGTATGATTGTTAGAGACCGTAACCATCCTTCCGTCGTTTTATGGGGTGTTCGTATTAATGAGTCAAACGATCATCACGATTTTTATCAAAAAACAAACGATTTAGCAAGACGTTTAGATCCGATGCGCCAAACGGGCGGTGTAAGAAATATGCAACACTCAGAGTTTCTAGAAGATGTTTATACGTATAACGACTTTTATCATGAAGGAAATAATCGTGGTTTACTAAGAAAAAAACAAGTAATAAAAGACGCTCCATATCTTGTAAGTGAATATAATGGTCATATGTATCCAACAAAAACATATGATGATGAACCAAAAAGAATTGAACATGCCAAACGACATTTAAATGTATTAAATCAAATGAAAGATCCTAACAATAAATTAAGTGGTTCAATTGGTTGGTGCTTCAGCGATTATCAAACACATAATGAATTTGGAAGTGGTGATGGCATATGTCATCACGGCGTTTTAGATATATACAGAAATCATAAAATTGCAAGTTATGTATACATGGCTGAAGGCTCAAAAGAGGTTGTTATGCATGTATCAAGTAATCTTATTATGGGAGATTATCCCAAAGGCAATTTAAATGAAGTTTATGTTTTTACGAATGTTGATTATATTAAGTTATATCGTAATGCAAAATATGTTAAAACATTTTATCCAAGTAAGAATAAGTATAAATATTTAAAACATCCACCAATTATAATTGATGATTTCATCGGCGAACTTATTGAGAAAAACGAAGGTTTTTCAGTAAAAGATAGTGAAATCGCAAAAAAAATCTTAAAAGATGTCCAAAATTATGGTACGAAAATGCCATTAAAGACAAAGTTAAGAGTCCTTTATATTTTGCGTAAATATAAATTAACAATGGATCAAGGTGTATCGTTGTTTTATAAATACTTAAGCAATTGGGGGAGTAAGCAATCAGATTATCGATTCGATGGGTACATTAATGACCACTTTGTAAAAAGTGTAACTAAGAGCATGTATCGAACCTTTGATTATGAACTCATACCGACTAGAAAAGTTTTAAATATTGGCGATACATATGATTCTACAAGAGTTGTTATAAAAAAAGTAGATCAAAATAGCGAAATTGCACCTTACGCATTTGATCCTGTAGAAATATATGTAGAGAATTTGGAATTAGTTGGACCGAAACTTCAAAGTTTAAACAATGGTTTACTTGCCTTTTGGGTGAAAACAATAAACCCTGGTACTGGAAAAATCGTTGTAAAAATAAACGATAAATTTTATGAAACAGAGGTGGAAGTTTATGAATCTTAATATTGAAGAACGCATAGAACTACTTGATGGTAAGGATGTATGGCGCTTAAAAACATTTGAAAAATTGAAACCAATTATGATGGCTGATGGACCACATGGTCTAAGAAAGCAAAATGAAATGGGCGATAACTTAGGTATAGGTGGAAGTACGAAAGCCGTTTGTTATCCTACCGCAAGTATGCTAGCGGCTACATTTGATAAAAACCTTATTCAAAATATGGCTAAAAATTTAGCACATGATGCAAAATCACAAGACGTACAAATCATTTTAGGCCCTGGTATTAATATTAAGCGTAATCCGCTTTGTGGACGCAATTTTGAGTATTTTTCAGAAGATCCATTTTTAACTGGCGTGTTAGCGAAAGCTTATGTAGAAGCAATAGAAAATGAAGGCGTTGGTACGTCAGTAAAACATTTTTTTGCAAATAATCAAGAAAAAAATCGTCTATTTATTGATGCAGTTGTGGATACACGCGCATTAAATGAGATTTATTTAAAAGCGTTCAAGATGGCAGTTGAAGCCAATCCAGCATCTATTATGGCTAGCTACAATAAAATTAATGGGCACTACGGTAGCCAACACCCATATATTAACGATGTTTTAAGAAAAAAATGGCAATACAAAGGTATTGTCGTAAGCGACTGGGGGGCAACCGTTGACCGAGTAAAAGCATTGAAACGTGGACTTGATTTAGAAATGCCATCAAGTCGTGGATATGGTTCGAAAAAAATTAAGGAAGCACTAGAAAAAGATCCGTCACTTGAAAAATATATTATGGAATCAAGCGATCGAATTTTAAACTTAATTGATAAGTATCAATCTAAAGAACAGGTTAAAGAAAACTTGGCTAAACATCATCAAAACGCTATTGAATATGCAAAAAACGGTTTAGTTCTTTTAAAAAATGAAGACAATATCCTACCAATTAAAGAAAATGACAAAGTTCTATTTGTTGGGGGCTTTATTGAAGATATGCGCTTCCAAGGCGGTGGAAGTTCGTATATTAATCCTTACAAAGTGGATCAAGTTTATGAAATTCATAAGGATTGCTTCCCAAATTCGGAATATGCATTTGGTTACCCACTATATACAGACGCTGTTGATGAACTTTTATCATTTGATGCAATTGAATACGCAAAAACACATGATAAAGTTGTCTATTTTATGGGACTACCAGAACGTTATGAAACGGAAGGTATTGACCGTACGCACATCAATGTTCCTCAAAACCAATTAATTCTTTTAGAAGAAATTTTAAAGATTAATTCAAATGTTGTCGTAGTTTTAATTACAGGATCCGTCGTTGATGTAAGTTTTAAAGATAAAGTAAAAGGTTTACTTTTGAGCTATTTAGGTGGCGAAGGTGTTTCACATAGCATTCTAAGTGTACTTAAAGGACATTCACCATCTGGTCGTCTACCTGAAACATGGATTAAGAGCTTAGATGCACTACCATTTAAAATAAAAGATAATAATAATGCAGTATACTACGATGAATCAATCTTCATAGGATATCGATACTATGAGTCCTTTGATATTGAAGTCAATTATCCATTTGGTTATGGATTAAGTTATGCTGATTTTATTTACAGTGATTTTGCAATTGAAAGTAAAGATAATCACTTTGAAATAACCTTTAAACTTAAAAATAAAAGTAGTTTTACTGCAAAAGAAGTTATTCAAGTTTATTTAGAGCGCTTTAAGTCAAAAACATATCAACCTAAAAAGGTGTTGGTTGCATTTGATAAAGTAGAATTACAGGCAGGCGAAGAAAATCAAGTATTAATACGTGTTGATAGAAATGAATTTATGTATTACGACTTAGAACAAAAAGAATTTGTAATGGAAGGTGGAAACTACAAACTTCATGTTTCTAAAAATGTTAAGGAAAGCATTCATAGTTTTGATATTGAAATAGAAGGAGCTACGCCAATACATGAATTGCCATGGAAGATGTATAACCCACTTAAATTTAAAGACGTTTATTACAAGCAATTACCACCAGAAAATATTGAATATAAACGTCCATTTACAATGGAATCACCATTATTCGCTTTAGAATATTCATTCGTTGGACGAATGATTGTTAAAATGATTCTTAAAGAAGCAACGAAAAAAGTTGACGATGCAGTACCTTGGATTAAAGAAAACATTCGAAAGACATTGCTTGAAATGCCGATTCGTTGTCTAGCGTCATTTGGGGGAGATTCTTTAAACTTCACTATGGCTGAAGGTTTAGTAGATTTAGCAAATTTAAAACTTATATCGGGACTTAAAAAATATAAAAAAGGGCAAAAGGAATTGAATAATGAGTGAAAAAGTAAGCAAGAAAACAAAATACACCTATAGCATGACCTGCTTAGGTCGTGACATGATTTACACGCTGTATAGCACCTATTTATTAGTTTTTTTTACAAGCGCTATTGGCTTAAGTGATTTTGAACTTATTGCCATTTCCATAGTCATTGCTGTTTCAAGAGTATGGGATGCTGTTAACGATCCGCTAATGGGTATCATTATTGATAACACCAAGTCGAAATTTGGAAAATTTAGACCTTGGATTGCTCTAGGAGCACTTTTAAGTTCAATCTTTATTTTCTTAATGTTCCAAGACTTTGGTCTCCGTGGTGTACCGTTTATTATTGTCTTTACGATTTTATACTTACTTGTAGAAATTACATTTACGATGAATGATATTGCTTATTGGTCGATGTATCCATCGTTTACAACAGATCCCAAAGAGCGTGAAAGCATTGGATCTTTAGCACGTGTATTTGCAAGTTTAGGTATGTTTTTAGTAATTGCATTAGTGCCACTGATTTATCCAAACTTTCCTGGCGGACCAAAACGTGGATTTTTCTATATTGCATTAATCATCGCCTTAATCTTTGTCATATCTCAACTAGTTTTATTCTTTACAATTAAAGAAAAACCGTTAGATATTGCAAAAACTGATCAACCGAAAACAAAATTTAAAGATGTTTTACGCATTATATTTAAAAATGACCAATTGGTCGTTATCATCGTATCTATTTTATTGTTTAATATTGGTTACTTTATTACGACTGCACTGGGTATTTACTTTTTTGAATACGATTATAATAAATACGGTGGTAGTGAATTTACAATATTTTCTGTTATATTAGCCGTCAGTCAGTTAGGGTCACTTATTTTGTTTCCAACACTTGTTAAGAAGTTTGACCGCAAACAAATTTTCACTGTTGCATTAATTATGATGGTCATTGGTTATTTACTCTTTATGTCAAGTGGCTATGTTTTACCACAAAATATGATTACGTTAGGTCTTGGTGGTTTTTTCCTATTCTTTGGTGAAGGCTTTGTCCAAGTACTTGTCTTAGTCATGTTAGCTGACACAATTGAGTATGGTCAATGGAAACTTGGCACGAGAAATGAATCGGTTATTTTCTCAATTAATCCATTTGTTACTAAAATGGCTACATCCATTCAGACGCTTGTTGTCGGTCTAACGCTTGCGTTATCAGGCATGAATAACACGGTTATTAAACCGTTGGCAGATAAAATGGATGCTGGCGGTGAATTTGGTGGTATGGCTCAAACTCAAAAAATTAATGCCGCACGCGAATTTATTGCCAATAATATGACTGATGGTATGCGATTAACACTAAGACTTTCGATGATTATTGTACCGCTTGTATGTATCATACTTGCATACTTTATTTACTTAAAATTTTATAAGATTAACAAAGATTTATACCAAAACATATTAACAGATTTAAAACAACAACAAAAAGTTACATCAGGTGATTTGAATGCTTAAAAAGACTATAAAAATTGTTTGCATAATGTTTTCAATCTTCCTACTTTCATCATGTTCAAAAAACAAGCTCATAGGATCCTATGAACTTGTCTATAATGATGGGGAAGATGTTGTCGAACTTTTAAGTCAATATGAAATTTTAACAATTATTGATAAAGAAAACTATGAAATTAAATCTTATTATGATTTGAGCAGTGTCATTACAGGTAAGCCTTTAGTTAGTGAAGAGATGATACTGCTTGAAAAAGGGACATATGAATATAAAGATCATGTGCTCGTTTTAAACACAAACACAAAAAAGACAACGTTTAATGTAACTAAAACAACATTTAGTAATGAACATAAAGCATATGAGAAAATAAAAAATAAGCAAAAGGTCGAACTTAAAGGAGAGTTTAGGCTTGCAACAAAAACATCAAACTATCAAACGTATCTAGAAATATATCCCAAGTTTGAAATTAACAACAACTATTTTGCTTTAAAAAATGATACAAACATTGAAATTACAGGGAAAGTTATTTATGGTTATAAAAACATCTTACTATATAATGAAAATTTTATAGGACTTGTTGAACTAAGTGAAACAGAAATTAAAATTACAAACTTAAATTTCATTTTGTACTATAATCGTTTAGGATAAATTATGTCTTACTTATTACGTATAACAACATTTTCATGTATAATAGTCTTATGCAAAAATAGAAAAGAGTTGACTATAAATGGAAAAACTGAAAGAAGCTATTCTTAGTGTTATTGATCCAGGTTTCAATAAACCTTTGCGTGAAGTAAATGGATTAAAACATCTATCAATTGAAAGCGAAACAAACGTTGTTGATGTCGAAGTCTATTTAAAAGATCATCACAAACATCAAGATAAAGTGAAAATTGAGATTATAAAGCTCGTTAAAATAACATTTAAATATCCAGGTATAAGAATTCAAATTTTCGAATCTGAATACAAACCTGAAGGATTTAAAGAAATTAAATACTTAGCCGTTGCAAGTGGAAAAGGGGGCGTTGGTAAATCAACCGTCACAGCAAATCTTGCATATGCTTTAACAAGATTAGGTAAAAAAGTCGGTATTATTGATGCCGATATTTATGGGGCATCCATTCCGTTTATTTTAGATATGAAAATTAAACCACTCGAGGCATACGACGATGATTTTATGTTGCCACTTGCGCAAGATAACATAGAAGTTGTTTCAACAGAGTTTTTTATGCCAAAGGAAAAGCCACTGATGTGGCGTGGACCAATATTAGGTAGAATGTTAAATCATTATTTTAATGGCATTAAGTGGAATGATGATACAGATATCATATTAATCGATTTGCCACCAGGTACTGGAGACGTAGCAATTGACGTAAAAACGATGGTACCAAAAAGTAAAGTTGTGGTAGTTACAACACCACATGTTAACGCGTCAAACGTTGCTGTTAAAGCGGGGTTAGGTGCGATGGAAATCGGGCATGAGGTTGTTGGTATTATCGAAAATATGAGTTATTATTATCACCAACCAACGAATGAGAAGCTATATTTATTTGGCTCTGGCGGTGGACAAACAGTTAGTGAAAAACTTGGTGTAGAATTGCTTGGTAGTATTCCAATTGGTATGCCAGAAGATTCAAGTAAATACGTATATGGTGAAAACGATATTCAGGGTAAATTCTTTGTGATGATTGCCCAGAAGTTGTTACAATTATTATAAAATCGATATACTTTATACAATTATTGTGATATAATGACATTCCCTATAAAAAATTCGGGAATTATAATGTGAAAGGAAAGATAGAGATGGCAACAGATATTGATATTAAACGGGAGAATAACCGTTTAAATGACAGCAAGAAGTATCAAATTATTAAAGAAAGATTACAAGAACGTGGCGTTGATGTTAAAGACATAGCTGAAATTACTTATGATTTACAAAAACCATATGTACCACAAATTACAATGGAACTATGTTTAGATCATGTTGATCGTGTTATGATGAAACGTGAAGTTCAACACGCAGTACTAACGGGACTAGAACTTGATATTTTAGCTGAGAAAAAAATGATTTCAGAACCACTGGCAAGTATGTTATTGGGGGATTACGGACTTTACGGTATTGATGAAATTATGGCATTATCCATTGTTAATGTTTATGGAACTATTGGATTAACAAACTTTGGATATGTTGATAAACTAAAACCGGGTATTATGAAAAAACTAGATGATTTAGGTAAGAAAAAAGGAAAGTGTAACACGTTCCTTGATGATATCGTTGGTGCAATCGCTGCTGCAGCGGCAAGCTCAATTGCTCATAAATTTGCAAACTAAAATGAAAGATCGACTTTGTTGATCTTTTTTTATTTTGCGGGCATAAAAAAACACCAGATTGACTGGCGTTTTATATACTATTCAATAACTAGAGGTGTTTCGTCTAATAGCGAATGTCGAATATAATAAGTCGTTGTAAAATCAGTATTCGCACGTTTAATATCAAGTTTGATGTATAAATCAGGTCTTTCAACATTAATAAAAATTAATGTGCGTTTTGGAAGTACATAATTAAATTGCACTAAAAATGACGAGTCGTTTGTAGAAAGTGTTCGTGTTACGTTTGAACTACGATATTTTAGCCATGGTGTTTGTAAAATGAATGTTGCTGACACAGATTCAAATTGTGAAGAAACGGTAGGTGTGTAACTTACGTTAAAACGATAAGTACCCCCAGTAAGTTCTTTGTCTTCGTTTAATTTAGGTAAAACGATTTCGGTTAATTCAATATTTAAATTTAGTTCAGTAACATCGTCAATTGAAATGATTTCCTTTGAATTAATGAGTGTTTCTGGCTTTTCGGTATCCATATATAATTTTCGAGAATTTGCATAGGTTCCAACATATGCTAAAACGATAAGTGTAATAGGGATAACAATTGCGAAAGATAAGATAACTACTTTCAATCGATTTTTATGTAGCCAGCTTGTAAAACTTTTTTTGTTTGTATTCGTTTTTGATTTCATGTGATCCTCCAAAATGTTAGTTCTCATATATTATACTATTTTTAAATCAAAAATAAAAGGACAACAATATTTATTTATGTTTGATAATAAAATTATGTTAAATCATCAAAAAATGGCTTTATTATAACGAAAATTAATACTTTTTAATAAGAAAGCTGAATAAATAACTAAAAAAATTCATAAATGAAAATATTTCATGAAAATCTAAGAAAGAATGAGAACGATGATATCAAAAGAATATTTAAGTTTTATCAACGCATTTGTATTTATACATTGACTTAAAGAGCCTTTTTAAGTTATAATTATCATGATAGAAATATCAAATGAGTTTGTTAATAAATTTAATTATATGAATTAAATAAAATAAATGGAGGTGAGATAATGCTACAACCAGTAGTATTGAATGTAACTGCAGCAATCATCTCCGGTTTGCTAGCTGCAATTGTTTTTGGTGTACTAGGTTACTTTGTTCGTGTTTGGCAGCATGAAAAAAGTATAAAAGCATCAAAAGAAGCAGCTCAAAAAATTGTTGAAGAAGGCAAAAAAGAGGCCGAAAAAGCCAAAAAAGAAGCTATATTAGAAACTAAACAAGAAATATTTGCGCTCCGAAAAGACTTTGAAAATGACATGCGTGAAAGACGCCAAGTTGTTGTTACTTTAGAAAATAAAGTAACTCAGCGTGAAGAGTCATTAAATAACCGTGCAATAAATCTCGATAAAAGAGAGTTAGCGCTTTCTCAAAGAGAGTCACGTTTAGATGAACGAAGAGAGCAACTCGAACAATTGAATAGCAAAGTGGAAGAATTGCTGAAAGAACAAGAATTAAAACTTATTGAAATTTCCAATCTTTCTGTTGATGAAGCAAAACAAATCATCATGGATCGCGTTAAAAACGAATTACAAGATGAAATTGCTGTATATATACGGGAAGAGGAAGAAAATGCTAAGTTCACAGTACAAGCAAAATCTAAAGAACTTTTAGCATTAGCAATGCAAAAATATGCAAGCGAAACGACAAGCGAACGAACAGTATCCGTCGTTGATATTCCAAACGATGAAATGAAGGGCCGTATCATTGGTAGAGAAGGCCGTAATATTCGTACAATCGAAGCCTTAACAGGTGTTGATTTAATTATCGACGATACACCAGAAGCAGTCGTTTTAAGTGGATTTGATCCAATTCGCCGCGAAATTGCCAAACGCGCGGTAACAACATTAGTTTCAGATGGAAGAATTCATCCGGGCAGAATTGAAGAAGTGGTTGAAAAATCACGTGCCGAAGTTGATACGTTCATCCGTGAAGCCGGTGAAGAAGCAGTCTTTACAGTTGGTGTAGGACGCATACATCCAGACTTAATTAAACTCTTAGGACGACTAAGTTTTAGAACAAGTTACGGACAAAACGTACTTAAGCACTCTATTGAAACTGCGTTCTTAGCTGGAAAACTTGCAGCTGAAATTGGAGAAGATGAAATTATCGCACGTCGTGCTGGTTTGCTGCATGATATCGGTAAAGCTGTTGACCATGAAATTGAAGGTGGTCACGTTGAAATTGGTTACAATATTGCAAGCAAATATAAAGAGCCAAAGGAAGTATTGGATGCAATCGCATCACATCATGGCGATAAAGAACCTGAATCAATTATCGCTGTTTTAGTCGCTGCTGCCGATGCATTAAGTGCAGCAAGACCAGGTGCTCGTAGTGAGTCAATGGAAAACTATATGAAACGTCTACAACAATTAGAAGAAATTTCTAATGAAGTTGAAGGTGTTGAAAAATCTTATGCAATCCAAGCTGGTCGTGAAGTGCGAGTCATCGTTAAACCAGATAAAATTGATGATTTATCAACTTTTAAAGTAGCACGACAAATTAAAGAACAAATCGAGCAACGTATGACATATCCAGGAACGATTAAAGTTACTGTAATACGTGAAACTAGAGCTACAGATACTGCAAAATAAAAGAGGGTAAAACCTCTTTTATCATAAAAAGGGGAAGAACAAGTGAAAATTTTATTTATTGGTGATATATATGGAAACCCAGGATTACAAATTTATAATGAAAAAATCCAAAGTTTAAAACATGAACTAAAACCAGATATTTTAATTGTAAATGGAGAGAATGCACATCACGGCCGCGGCATCAATCTTAAGATTTATAAGGAACTTATGAAATCTGGCGTACATGCTATTACAATGGGCAACTGGGTATGGGGAAATAGTGAACTCAATACATTTATAGAAGAAAGTAATATTGTTAGACCCGCAAATTTTGTTGATGCGCCAGGTAAAGGCTATAAAATTATTAATTTTAATCAAAAGAGATTATTAATTATCAATGTATTAGGGCGTGTCTTTATGAATCCGAATATAGAAAATCCTTTTACCATAATTGACAGTATCTTAAATAAAGAAAAAGCTGATTACATCTTTGTCGATGTACATGCAGAAGCGACGAGTGAAAAAGTTGCGTTAGGACATTATTTAGATGGCCGTGTGCATGCAATTGTAGGCACACATACACATATCCAAACGAATGATGCAAGAATTTTACCAAAGGGGACGCTTTATCTTACCGATGTTGGAATGACTGGAGCATTAAATGGCGTTATTGGCGTAAAAAAAGATATCGTTATCGATCGATTCCTAAAAGGCTTTGCAAGACCAAATGAAACGGAAGTGGGCGACAAACAATTAAATGCCGTGTTCCTTGATCTTGACAAAAAAATAATAAAGACAATTCATTTAGAAAGTAAGTGATATTTTGAAACACAAGGAACAATTTCTTGAGAAAATTAAAAATCATGAATCCGTAAAACGGTATCAAGTTTTGGAAAAAATAATTAACGACAATAAACAGTTAACACGTCAAATCAATGAGTTGAAGCAAATTCAAAAACAAATGATTAACGCACGTAAGATTGAAAAACCGCATTTAATTGAATCTTATGAAAAAGCCTACAATGAAAAAATAGAAGAAATTGAATCTTATCCATTATTGGCTGAGTATTTTCAGCTCCAACTTCAAATAAACGATATGATTCAATATGTTGTTCAAACATTAGAAGATGGCATTAATGAAGATCTTGTTGATATAAAATGAGTATTTTTGATGTTTTTTTAGAAAAACATCGGATAATTTCGAAAAGCCTTGATAAAAATGCTAAAAAAATATATCATTATATATATAATGGCCAAAAAAATGGAGGTATTCTATGTCTAACTTAACTAAAGAAAGTATTATTGTTACTTCAAAAAAAGAGTATGTTTTAGTAGATGTCTTAAATAAACTCATTTATTTAGACCCTAAAAAAGTTACGGAGTTCTTTTCAAAAATTGGATTTACCGTTCCTCGTGCACTAAGAATTGGTGTATTGAAGGATGTTTTGCGTGATCAAGTTCAAAAAACACGTTATGAACGCAGAACTTTAGCAGACGAACTGAACTATAGACTCTCTTGGTTTAATGAATTTACAGAATTACAACTAGAAAACCTGCTCATTTTTTACGATAAACAATCAATTAATTTAAACTATTATGAAACTTTATGGATCAAACTTATTGATTACATGATTGAAAAGAGCATTTCAAAAATCGATTTAGAGCAATTGTTTGAATTAGCTTTTTCTGAAGAAAATGATAAATTGTACCATACAAAAACATACAATGAGACAATTAATCCAATTTTCTTTGATGAACCGAATACCATCGATGGCCAGTCATTAGAAAAAATTCGTCCAGTATTATATAAAAGCTCTACGGTTAATGAAATCCGTGAGTTAGGATCAAAATATAAAGTTGACGTTCCAAGACGTCTTAAAAAAGCTCAACTTGCTGAAATTATTTTAGGAGAGTTGAAAGACCGTGGTGAATTAACAGATAAACTTGAAAAAGAAATTAAAGATATGTCTGTAATTATCATGCAAAGATTTGCAAAAGACCATAATATTAAGGCTTCTACTGAACTTAAAAAAGAAGAAGTTATTGAATTTGTTCTTGCAAATGCAAATCAAACAAAAGAAGCATACTACGAACCATCCAGTGAAGCTTCATATAATTTAGAAGTTCAAGAAATTGGTGAAGCCCTAGAGGAAATTGAAGAACCGATTGTAGAAGAGGTTATCGAAGAAGTAAAGGAAGAACCAATAGAAGAAATCGTAGAAGAGGTTAAAGCAGAACCAGTAAGTGAAGAAATTATTACTGAAGAAGTTGTAATTGAAGACGATTTACCACTTGTTGAACCAACAGTCGTTGAAGAAGTCATTGAAGATGAAGTTATTGAAGAAGTGGTTGTTTCAGTTGAAGAAGAAGTTGTTGACAAAACACCATATATTATCAACACTGCAACATATGTTGGTACTCGAAAAGAATTTAAGAAAGTTGGCCAAAAAGCCTTCAAACCAGAAAAAGTATCTAAAACTCATAGTGCAGAATCATCTAGTGCACCAGTTGTAGCCTCTAAGGTAAGAGAAAAACGCAGTGTAGGAAGATTCTTCATGGTTCTTGCGAACTTACTTGTATTGTTTGCTTTATCCATGGTTTTCTTAGTAGGACTTTATGTGTTAATTAAAGTTATTGGTTGGAATGATCATGCATTTGTAAAGAGTGTTATAAATGGAATTAAATCAATTATTAATCTGTTTAAAAAATTCTGGGATTTAATATTTTAATAGGAGGCACATATGAAACCATTATTTATTGAAAGAAATATTGTAGGTAAAATTGTTTGGCTATTAATTAAAATGGCATTTATCGTTTTAGTTTCATTGTTGTTTGCCTTATTCGTACACGCATTTATGCTTTCAGCGTTTGGCGAAACAAGTTTTTATACAAAAATTATTGACGCATTTAGAAACTTAATTTAGTTCTATATTTTTTAGAGGGGGCAAGTTTATATGACAGAAAAAAATACGACATCATACACCCCGATGATGCAACAATACTTAAAAATCAAAGAAGACTACGCAGATGCGATAGTCTTTTTTAGATTAGGTGATTTTTATGAAATGTTTTTTGATGACGCTATTATCGCATCAAAAGTTTTAGAAATTGCTTTAACGTCTAGAGACGCGGGGAATAAGGTTCCAATGTGTGGTGTTCCACATCATGCAATGCGACCTTATGTACAAAAATTAGTAGAAAAAGGTTTTAAAATTGCTGTTGCCGAACAAGTAACCGAACCTGGTAAAGGATTAGTCGAGCGAAAAGTTGTACGCTTAATTACGCCAGGGACGATTTTCGAATCAGATATTTTAAAAGAAAGTGAAAACAACTATATTGCGAGTCTTACTTTTATCGAAACGGGCTTTCAATTAACTTACGTTGATATTTCAACGGGTGAAGCTTATTTATCAGATGGATTAAATAAAAAACAAGTTTTAGATTTAATTGAGTCTTTAAAAATCCGAGAAGTTATTTTAGCTAAAAAAATGGATGACGATATTATGGCATACTTTGCAGATCACGAAGTATCGCATACAATATTTAATAAAATATCAGGACATGACAATAAACTTACAAAGCACTTGCCTGCACTTAATAAACGTGGTGCAGACCATTTGTTAAGCTATTTAGAAGCGACTCAATATCAAACATTTAATCACTTTAAACCTTTTGAAATAGTGAAATTACAACATTTTATGAATGTGGATTTTCGTGTTAAAAAACACTTGGAAATTTTAGAGTCACAAACAAACAACCCGCAAACAACCTTACTAAAACAATTAGACCAAACCGAAACGGCAATGGGTGCGCGTAAACTAAGACATATTTTAAACTATCCGCTTGTTGATAAAGCTCTTATCGAAGAACGACTTGAATATATTGAATCATTTTTAAAGCATTCTCAAAAAGAGGCAATTAAGGATTCGCTTAAATATATATACGATATTAATCGAATTGTATCGCGTGTTGGTTATTCCAGTGCAAACGCTAAAGACTTGGAACAATTAAAAGATACGTTACTTCAAATTCCAAGTTTAAAGGCATTTTTGTTAAAAGATGAGGATCCAATCATTCATAAACTTGCCAATGATTTAGACGCTCACGAAGACCTTGCGCATCTACTAGAACGCAGCATTACCTTAAATCCACCACTTACAATCAAAGAAGGTGGCATCATTAAGGATGGCTATCATGAACAACTTGATCATTACCGAATGCTCAGTCGTTCAGGTGAAGAATGGTTAAAAACATTTGAGGAAGAGGAACGTGAACGTACCGGAATTAAAACATTAAAAATTGGATATAACCGTGTTTTTGGTTATTATATTGAAGTTTCTAAAGGTGCAATGCATCTTGTTTTAGAAGAGCACGGCTATGAACGTAAACAAACGCTTGCTAATAGCGAACGCTACATTTCCGACGTTTTAAAGAAAAAAGAAGATGATTTATTACATGCAAAAGAAAAGAGTGTTGCGCTAGAGTACGAAATTTTTAAAGAAATTCGTGATGTTGTTGAATCATACACACACTCACTTCAAGTCTTAAGTAGTAAAATAGCAGATATTGATTATTACTTATCTTGTGCATTTGTTTCACGTAAAAATCAGTATGTGCGACCAACATTTAACGGATCTGAAGTTATTGTAAAAAACGGAAGACACCCAGTAGTTGAGCATTTCACAAAGTTCATTGAAAATGATGTTATTATGAAACCTGGTGAAGTTTTCTTAATAACAGGACCAAATATGAGTGGTAAGTCTACATATATGCGTATGTATGCGTTAATCGTTTACTTAGCACAAATTGGTATGTTTGTTCCTGCAAAAGAAGCTAATCTTAAAATTTATGATGGACTATTTACGCGTATTGGATCAAGTGATGACCTAGCTGGTGGAAAATCAACATTCATGGTTGAAATGGTGGAGTCGAATGAAGCACTTATGAACGCAACTAAAGACTCTCTCATTATGTTTGATGAGATTGGTCGTGGTACGGCAACATACGATGGTATGGCACTTGCACAAGCAATGATTGAGTATATTCACGAAGTTATTCAAGCTCAAACAATGTTTTCAACGCACTATCATGAATTGACCGCACTTGAACAAACACTTAAGCGCTTGAAAAATTTACACGTTAAAGCGCGTGAAGAAAAAAACAAAATGGTTTTCTTACATCAAATTGAAGAAGGACCAACCGATAAGTCTTACGGTATTCAAGTTGCAAGCCTTGCAAACTTACCTGAAGTTTTAATTAAACGTAGTAAAGATATCTTAGCAAATCTTGAAAAAGATAAAAAACGTGTTGTCTTTGATTTATTTAACTATGAAGAGTATAAAGAAACTTCGACAATTAACCCAATCTCTCAAGCAGAGCTTAATGTACTTGATATGATTGAAAAAATAGATATTAATGAACTCACACCAATTGAGGCGTTAATTCAATTGAAATATTTACAAGAAGAAATTAAAAAAGGAAAATAAAACATGGCTGATATCAAAATAATGAGTGAAAAACTTGCGAATATGATTGCAGCGGGCGAAGTTGTCTTACGCCCGAGTTCTGTCGTTAAAGAACTAATGGAAAACGCAATCGATGCCAAGGCATCAGCAATCGAAGTTCACATCAAAGATTTTGGTATGAATGAAATTACAGTTATTGATGATGGCATTGGTATGAATTTAGAAAATGCCAAACGCGCGTTTTTACGCCATGCAACATCAAAACTATACAGTGAACATGAATTGAGCCGTATACAGACATTAGGTTTTCGTGGCGAAGCACTTGCAAGTATTCAATCTGTTAGTAAAGTTATTTTAAAAACAAGACAAAAAAATACCGATGGTGTTTATGTGACTTATGAAGGTGGACATTTTATCGAATCCGGATATGCTTCACTAAATGTTGGCACGATAGTAACTGTAACAGACCTGTTCTATAACGTTCCAGCACGTTTTAAATACATTAAATCAGAGATGGCGGAAAGAAACTCAATTATCGACATTTTTGATCGTATGGCACTAGCAAATCCAAATATACGATTTAAATTAGTTATCGATGATAAATTAGTAAAAGAAACATATAATGATGGTTATGAAACACTCATTCAATCAATCTATGGAAAAAATGTTCTCGCAAATTTAACGACATTTGAGGAAACATTCCAAAAAATTAAGTTCCATGGATATTTGATACATCCATCAGTAACACGTTCACATAAACGTGATATTTCACTTTTCGTAAATGGTCGTTACATTAAAAATTACAGTCTAGTTCAAGCTGTTGTTGATGGTTATAAATCGTATTTGATGACAAATCGTTATCCAATCGCGATGATACATTTAACACTTGACCCAACGTTGATTGATGTAAACGTTCATCCACAAAAGTTAGAAATTAAGTTTGTAAATGAATCACTGCTTTCTTATCATATCGAAAACTTTATTAAAAAAGCATTGAATCGCCCGGTTGATATTCCAAGTCAAATGGACAAGGTTGAGCGATTTAAGCACATGGAAAGTTTTAATCAGCAAACATTAGATTTTAATGCTCAAATGCAAATCATGGATACATATGAAAAACAAGAAATAGAGCCAAAAATTAAAATAGAAGAAAGTCTTGACATACGTACGCCTAAAGAAAAAATCCCTGCATTTGATTATGTAGGTACATTTGCAGGAACGTATTTATTATTCCAAAACGAAGAAGGTTTGTATTTAATTGACCAACATGCTGCTCAAGAGCGTATACGTTATGAATATTATCAAGAAAAATTTAAGAAACCTGTATTTGTTTCACGTAATTTGCTTTTTGGTATGCCGCTAAAGCTTACAAGTGCTGATTTTGAAATTTTAAAATCTTATGAAAAAATTTTTAATCAATATGGCTTTAAATTCCATAACGAGGATGTTATTGCACTACCTGCATTTGTTAAAGACCTCGAAGTAGATATCATGATTGAATCAATGTTAGAAATGCTAAAGGATCGTGGCATTATCGATGTATCAATTTTAAAAGACCAACTAGCAAAAGACCGCAGTTGCAAAACTTCAATTAAGGCAAATCAACGTTTAAGTTATGAAGAAATCATACGACTAGTCAATGATTTAAGAACTTGTGAAAACCCGTATCACTGTCCACATGGCAGACCAACAATTATAAAACTTAGTCATACCGATATTGAAAAAATGTTTAGGCGAATTGTATGATGAAAAAAGTATTAGTTATTGTTGGACCAACAGCATCCGGAAAAACAAAGTTGTCGCTTGAAATTGCAAAAAAATTTCAAGCTGAAATTATTAATGGTGACAGTGTACAACTTTACAAAGGGCTTGATATTGGATCGGCCAAAGTAAGTGTTGATGAACAAAAGCTTATTCCTCATCATCTACTGGATATCTTTGATCCAAAAGAATTGAAAACGGTGTATGATTATCAAAAGTTAGCACGAGAAAAAATTGAGGTAATCGATTTACCACTCATCGTTGGTGGTACAGGTTTATACATTCAATCAACATTGTTTGATTATGAGTTTAACGAACAAAAAATATCTGTTAACTTAGAAGAACTTACGAATGATGAACTTTTTGAAGAATTAATTAAACTTGATCCATACATTGAAATCGATCGCTTTAATCGAAGAAGACTCATAAGTGCTTTAAAACTTGCTCTTAACAATGACTTAAGATCCAAAAAACAAAATAAACATAAACCTTTATATGACGCATGCATCATTTACTTAGACTTAGAGCGTAGTATGCAAGAAGATATCTTTAGAAAACGATTAGATATGCAACTTGAACAAGGTTTTATTGAAGAGGTAGAAGATTTAAGAAAACACGGTATTCATTTAAATATGATTGGCTACCGTGAATTAGACCAATATTTAGATGGCACAATAAGTTTAGAAGAAGCAAAAGAACAAATTATCAATAAAACCAAAAAGCTTGCTAAACGCCAAAAAACATGGTTTAAAAATCAAATGCATGTTCATATGTTTGATGCATTAGCTCAAGATTTATTTACCCATGTTCAAAAACAAATAGAAGATTTTTTAAAGGAATAGACCTATGAATATATATTTAATTGGAATGCCAGGTAGTGGTAAATCAACCATTGCAAGAGACCTTGGAAAAAAATTGAATCGAAAAGTCATTGATTTAGATGACGAGATTGCAAAAAATGCCTTAATGTTTGTTGAAGAAATTATCGAAAAATTAGGAATTGATGCATTTCGTAATTTAGAGACGGAAGCGCTAAAACAAATTAATGAAGATAATGTCATTATTTCATGCGGTGGTGGCATTGTAACAAAACGTGAAAATAAAGCGTTTATGAATGGGTTCAAAATTTATATTGATACAGATATTGAAATTATTCGAAAGCGTCTTGAAACAGATTACGAACGTCCACTACTCAAAACAAAAACATTAGATTCACTTTATGAAGAACGATTTTTAAAATATTTAGACTTTGCAGATGTTATTGTTTCTAACAATAAAACACTTGAAAATGTATGTGAAGATATTATTGAAATCTTAGATAAAGAGGGCATTTTATGAACGTTCTTGTCATTCATGGACCAAACTTAAATATATTGGGAAAAAGAAATAAAAATCATTATGGACGTATGACACAAGATGAGCTTTTTGTTCATCTAACTAAAAAATATGAAGCTATTGATTTTACTTTTTATCAATCGAATTTCGAAGGAGATTTGGTTGAGATTATTCAAACAGCATTTGAATATGATGCTGTACTTATAAACGCTGCAGCTTATACGCATACGAGTATCGCAATTAGGGATGCACTGGAAACATTGGATAACTTAAAAGTTGAAGTTCATTTATCGGATGTTGACAATCGTGAGTCTTTTCGTAAAATAAACTATATTTCCGATGTTTGTCATGCAAAATTTAGTGGAAAACAAGAAAAAAGTTATGAAGAAGCAATAGAATATATAATTAAAAAGTTGCAAACAAGAATATAAATAGTGTATAATAAACCGTATTTTAAACAAGTAAGGAGATA
>Ga0209075_1001757_pt1 | contig 19997 bp, 23 predicted proteins | sample Stecom2011_FD_187523 | JGI IMG/M metagenome (GOLD analysis project Ga0209075, IMG submission 187523) | Agricultural soil microbial communities from Utah to study Nitrogen management - Steer compost 2011 (SPAdes) (version 2) | ecosystem: Environmental > Terrestrial > Soil > Agricultural land...
ATCCACAATTCACTTCAAAACCTTTTCACTACAAGTTTTTTTCTTTCTATAAAATGTTTTAAATTTGTAGCGTCTCAAAGGGGTGCCATTCGGCTGAGATCATACCCGTAGAACCTGATCCGGATAATGCCGGCGTAGGGAATTGAACAATTGCTCTGTGAGTGCACGCATAGAGTATGGTTCATTGCGAACATAATTTTATTAATCACAACAAAATAATGACCCCTTTTATTTGTAAACATTTTCTCACGAATGAAAATCATTTTTTTGTTATCAGTATGGTGCGCGCCTATTCTTTCAGCGCATGCACAAAACACCATTGAAGTTGAAAAAGATTCAATTACTTCAGAAATTTTAGACGAAGTTTTAGTTCAAGCTGTGCGAGCAAACAGTAAAACGCCTATCGCATTTAGCAACCTCAACAAAGAGGAATTAGCCAAAAGAAATTTAGGTCAAGACATTCCTGTTTTAATGAACTTCATGCCTTCAGTTGTCACTACCACCGATGCCGGAAATGGCGTTGGTTACACAGGCATTCGAGTACGCGGAAGTGACGGAACTCGAATAAACGTTACCATCAATGGGATTCCATACAACGACGCCGAATCACACGGTAGTTTTTGGGTCAATATGCCTGATTTCACCTCAAGTATTGAAAATCTACAATTGCAACGAGGTGTTGGTACATCCACTAATGGATCGGGCGCCTTTGGAGCAAGCCTAAACCTATTGACTGACGCTTATTCTTACGATGCCAATGGAGAAATCTCCAACTCTTTTGGAAGCTTCAACACCAGAAAGCATACCGCAAAATTCTCAACTGGTTTAATAAACAACACTTTTGAACTTACCGGAAGGTTGTCAAATTTATATTCAGACGGCTATATCGAACGCGCTTCGTCTAAGCTAAATTCCTATTTCCTTCAAGGAACATTCCTTCACCATACTTCTTTAATAAAGTTCCTCGTCTTTGGTGGTAATGAAAAAACCTATCAAGCTTGGAACGGTATCGATGAAAAACAATTAAATTCAAACCGAAGATACAATCCTTCAGGTGCTTATTTTGATGACGATGGAAGTTTAAAATTTTATCATAACGAAACAGATAACTACAAACAAGACCATTATCAATTGCATTGGAATGAAAAGTGGAACCAAGATTGGAATACCAATATAGCAATACACTACACCAAAGGTTTTGGCTATTACGAAAACTATAAAACTGATGGTAATTTATTGAAAGAATACGGAATCGTCCCGATTGAAGTCGACGGGAAAATTCATGAAAAATCAGATGTAATTCGAAGAAAATATTTAGATAATTATTTCTACGGCATTACATTCTCAGCGCAATACTCAAAAAATGAATTAGAATTGCTATTTGGAGGAGCTGCCAACACCTATGATGGAGATCATTTTGGTGAAGTACTTTGGATTAGAACACAACCGCAATCTACTTTTCCTCAAGAGTTTTACAGAGATCATGCTAAGAAAAATGACATGAACGCGTACGCAAAAGCTACTTACACCTTCAACGATCAGTGGATTCTATTTGGTGATTTACAAATGCGCAACGTCTCTTATACTGCAAATGGTGAGGACACTGGAATGGTTGACGACCGCTTCAACTTCTTTAATCCAAAAGCAGGATTGACTTATAAAATAGACCCAAAAAGTCTGGCTTATTTTTCATTTGCAAGAGCACATCGCGAACCGAACCGGACCGATTATGAAAGCGGAAACCCAAAACCAGAACAGTTAAATGATTTTGAAATGGGCTGGCGTTATTCCACCGAAAAATTAATAGTAAACATCAACGGATACTATATGCTTTATAAAGACCAATTGGTTTTAACTGGTTCCTTGAACGATGTGGGAGCTGCCGTAAGAGAAAATAGCGGAAAAAGCTATCGATTGGGCATAGAAATTGACGGGATGTGGCGCTTTGCAAACAAGTGGCAAATAAATCCAAGTGTAACACTTAGTTCCAACAAAAACGTAGATTATAAAACACAAATCAACGGGAAACTGGTCAATTTAGACAATACAAACATATCGTTCTCTCCAAATGTTATTGTGGGAAATGCTTTAACCTTTAGTCCAAAGAACAACTTCAACATTTCGTTGTTGACTAAATTTGTGGGCGAACAATTTATGGGAAATACCGATTCTGAATTTTCAAAACTAGACGCTTATTTAACCAACGACCTCAATATTTCGTACGAAATTCCAATGAAAAAATGGTTTAATAGCATCTCACTCAATGTCTTGGCCAACAATATTTTCAACACGAAATACATTTCAAACGGCTATTATTACACTTTTGACAACGACTGGGATGTTCCAGGAAGTATTTTAACAGAAGAAAGAGCGGGCTACTACCCACAGGCACAATTCAATATTCTAGCTGGTGTTTCGCTGAAGTTTTAACTATTTATAATTTTTTAAAAAAAAACTTTGGCAAAGTTTAGAACTTTGCCAAAGTTAAAAAATAAAGCTATTTTAATTATAAACCGTAATCATATTTCCTTCATGAATCACTCGGTATTCTTTGAGTGGAAATTCGGCATCGGTAGTCGCCAATCCTAAATAAAGATTGTAAACCAAAGCATCGGAACAGCCACATATAGCCTCCACGCCTTGTAGTGTCAGTTTGGAACAAGCGCTAACTCCGTGATTGGCACAAGTTGCTTCAAAAGCACGAATTCCAGTTCCGGTATTGATTACCAACACACCATTAATTCCATAGCCAGGTACGTACACTGCATTTCCTGGATATTGCAATTGATGGTACAAAGGTAAATTTGTATTGATGGGTAAATTAAATGCATACTCTGGCAAGTATGGATTTTGGTGATACCATTCGTTTTTATCACAAGCTAACGTCAAAAACAAAACACTTAATAAAACGGCGAAATAATTTTTCATCATAAAACATTTGAAAAACAAATTTAATTATTTAACTTTGACTTTAATTACAAAGAGTGTAATATTAACAAAAAGAAACGTAGTTAGAAAGCGAAATCCCGTGCGTATGGGATTTTTTCTGTTTTATAAATTGAAATAAAAAATGAATAAAGTATCTTATTATACCGCTGAAGGGTTAAAGAAATTGAGGGACGAGGTTGATTATCTGAAAAATGTGGAACGTCCGAAAGCTTCACAGGCTATTGCTGATGCCCGCGACAAAGGTGATTTATCTGAAAACGCCGAATATGATGCCGCCAAAGAAGCACAAGGTTTATTGGAGATGAAGATTGCCAAAATGGAAGAGCTTTTGGCAAACGCCCGTTTAATAGACGAATCGCAATTAGACACAAGCAAAGTATTGGTACTTTCTACTGTTCGCATTAAAAATCAGACAAACGGGTTGGAACTTACCTATAAATTAGTAGCAGAAAGTGAAGCCGATTTAAAATCGGGAAAAATATCCGTTACTTCACCAATCGGAAAAGGTTTGCTGGGCAAGTCTGTAGGCGAAATTGCCGAAATCAACGTTCCAAACGGCACTTTGAAATTTGAGATTTTAGAAATCACCAGAGATTAAAAAATAAGATTATGAGTATTTTCACAAAGATTATTACTGGAGAACTGCCCGCTTACAAAATAGCTGAAAACGATGATTTCATAGCTTTCTTGGATATTAACCCCAACACAAAAGGGCACACTTTGTGCGTACCTAAAAGAGAAATCGACAAAATTTTCGATATGGACGAGGCACATTATACTTCTTTAATGCAATTCTCATACAAAGTAGCACAAGCAATTGAAAAAGCAATTCCATGCTTGAGGGTTGGCATGTCGGTAGTTGGATTAGAAGTGCCGCATGTCCACGTGCATCTGATTCCACTTCAAGAAATGGAAGACATACGTTTTCTGAGAAAAACATCACTCACCAAAGAAGAGTTTCAAGAAACAGCTCGGAAAATAGCTGAATTTATGTAAAAGCATCCCTTTGAAGACTTCAAAGGGATTTTTTTATACTTCTTATCTTAATAAGGCTCCTTTGCAAACTGAATGGTTACAAACTCACTGTCCACGTATCCAGCTCTTCGAGCTTGAACTTCTATTTCACCTATCGTACTTTGAGTGTATTGGCTTCCTGTGATTGGCTCACCATCTACATAAAAATAAGCATCAGGAATAGGTATAGAATCGCTGAATGCGGTAAATATTGCAGTTGAACCCAATGTTCTAAAATCTCCATTATGAACAATTCTCAGTTGTTTTCCTTCATTTGGATTTGGGTTAGGCACTGGTGCCTCCAAAACCGGATCATCTTCAGAACATGCTACCATCCCTAAAGAACCAAAGGATACTACCGCAAAAAAGAACAAAATCTTTCTCATATTTTTAAATGTTAAATCTGTACTAATTAATAAAAAATAAAAGTAACTAAAAAAATTGATTATCAAAAATTATTTTTGCATAATTATTTTTATTCGATTAGCTGCTATAAACGAAGCGAAAGTACCAAGTATTAAAATAGTTGCAAGCACAACAAATGCATTCTCCCATTTAAAAACAACAGGATAAGCCTGATCTTCAAAAACTTTCACCCATTCAAAACGTTCTTGAAGCAGCGTGATAATCATTCCCAAAACCAACCCAATTGACGCACCACCAACGGAAAGTATCAAACCTTGATACAGAAAAAGTTGTTTTAAATGAACGTAGGATAAACCAATATCCCAGAGGGTTTTGATGTGCTCCTTTTTCTCTAAGATACTCATTATCAAACTTCCGGTCAATGAAAAAAGAGTTACTATAATAATCAAAGTAAAAATCAAATAGACCACCAAACTCTCGGTCTGCAACATTTTATACAAACCTTCGTTGAGTTGCGCTCTGTTCTTTATAATCACCTCATTCCCAAAAACCGTTTTTAAAGTTGTAATTACTTTGGATTCGTTTTTTTCATGATCCAATTTGAATTCAATCTTTGAAACTTGTTGTTCATCAAAGCTCAATAAATCTTTTCCTACATTAAAATCGGTATAAACATATTTAAAATCGGTATGTTCATTCCTTAAACTATAGGTTCCACTTTGAAACAATGGCAATTTGATGTAGGCATTTTCGGGCAACGTAATCACCCCTTTACCAGGTTTCATTGCCAAAACTTCTAATATTTTATCATTGGAATAAAATCCTGCAGACAATTCCATAACCAGACCGTTTCCAAGAACCGCCTCATTAGATAACGGGTGCAACCAATCACCATAAACAATATGCTCCAAAATTGGGACGGTGTGCGTGTAATTAGTATCTACCGCCTTGATGTTTGCCACAATTTGTTTTTCTCCATAAGCAAAAACTACCCTGTCTTCGATGATTTTTGAATAAGAAGCCACGCCCTCCATTACATCCAACTTTTGCAAAAGAGTTTCATCGTAGTAAAAACTTTTCCCGCTTTTTGGCAAAACCACTAAATCAGGATCAATAGCATTGCTAAACGAAAGCGCCATTCGTTCCAATCCACCAAAAACTGACAGTACCACAAACAATGCCATGCTGCTCACAATAATTCCAATGGTAGAGATCCGTGAAATTACGTTGATGGCTTTTGTTTTACTTTTGCTGAAAGCGTATCGTTTGGCTATGTAAAAAACTGCGTTCACAAAAGTTTATTTTTTCTTTCTTCGAAGCAACAAATCAGGATTGTCTATTGGATTTTCATCTCCTTTCAAAGCCTCATCAATTTTTTCAATATAATCCAATGAATCATCTACGTAAAACAACAAATCAGGCACTTTTCTCAATTGGTTCTTTACCCTTTGAGCCAAATCATGTTTAATTAAGGGTGTATTGGACTGAATGGCTTTCAACAACTCCGCGCTTTTTTCTGTTGGAAAAATACTTAAATATACCTTTGCAATCGATAAATCTGTTGTTACATGAACTTTGGAAACGGAAATAATCAAATTGCTGATTCCGTTTTTACGCACTTCGCCCTGAAGAATATCTACCAAATCTTCTTGCAGCAAAGTACCTATCTTTTTTTGTCTGTTTGTTTCCATAATGCAAAAGTACTAAAAAGCTGTGGAATATATTTATCTTTGTAAAAACAAAAAAAACAGTGACATTATGCGAAAAATAGAACACATCGGTATTGCCGTAAAAAACCTGACAGACGCTAATGGGTTATTTGAAAAGTTATTGGGAACTCCTGCCTACAAGGAAGAAGAAGTGGAAAGCGAAGGCGTGAAAACATCCTTTTTCATGAATGGCCCTAATAAAATTGAATTGCTGGAAGCCACTCGCCCCGACTCCCCTATTGCTAAATTTATCGAGAAAAAAGGTGAAGGCATTCATCACATCGCCTTTGATGTGGAAGATATCGTTTCGGAAATAGCTCGATTAAAGAAAGAAGGCTTTACCATTTTAAATGAAACACCAAAGAAAGGAGCTGATAACAAACTAGTTGCTTTTTTACATCCGAAAGGAACCAACGGCGTTTTGGTAGAACTCTGTCAAGAAATAAAATAATTGCAGAAAAAAACGAGCAACTACTTGCATAAACTGAAAAAAGGCAGTAATATTGCAGTCGTCAAAAACACCTGACAGCGGTCCTATAACTCAGCTGGTTAGAGTAGCTGACTCATAATCAGCAAGTCCCCGGTTCGAGCCCGGGTGGGACCACACCGCAAAGCCCTAATTTCAAGGGCTTTTGTTGTTTATACACTTCGCCTATTACTTTTAATTTGTATATTTGTTGTAATAAATGAATACATTTTGCAATATAAATGCGGATTACGGATGACTATTAAATTTAAACTACAGACAAATAAACCGGAAAGCGAAAACGGTTATGCTCTGATCGTATTAATTTCTGAAAAGCAAAAAAGACGTGAGCGTGAAATCGGAAGGTTCTTTAAAGATAATTATGATGAGACTAACTCAACAGTGAAAGAATCACATACCGATTTTAAAATTCTCGCACCTCGGATGTTGCAGATGAAATTGCATCTATATCAAAATATGTAAATCAGCCCCAGCAAGACACCATGCAAGTTAGAGAACTTGTCAAGGTAACAAGTCGAAATCAAAAATATTATTTAACAAAGAAAGGAAAGTATTATCGTTTATACAAAACATAAAAAGAATAAGAAAAAATGAGGTATTCATTCTGAATATAAAAATAATTTCCAATCTGAATCATTCCACATATTTTTTTATTAATTTTAAAATCAATACTTTTTAATTTATAATGCGAATTAAGGGTTGAAAAAAGCTATAAAAAACTTGCATAAAAGCCCGATTAATAGTATATTTATAGTGGATTCAAAGCATTATAAACAACATGATTAATCAGACTAAGGCTACAAAATTAACAAAAATTTACCAATATGTGTGTGAAAAATACGAACAAGAACTAAAATATCACTGTGAAAGATTTTCCAACAACAATCAACCAGATTTCACAGACCAAGAAGTACTCACAATTTATTTGTTTTGCGTTTATGAAGAACAAAGGTTTCAGAAGAAACAAATGTATAATTTTACCAAAGACTACTTGATAAGTTGGTTTCCGAAACTCACCTCTTATGTTGCCTTTACAACTCGTTTGAATCGGCTCTCGGAAGCTCTTAGAATCCTTTGTGGAATTACCATTAAAGAGTTTGCTCCTAAAGAATGCTCTGAAGAGTTTTCATTATTGGATTCTTTCCCAATCATCACTTGTAGTGGGAAAAGAACAGGGAAAGTAGCACGAGAACTCACAGACAAATGTTTTAATTCTACTAAAAATTTGTGGTACTACGGAGCAAAACTACACGCCTTAAACTTTTATAATAGCGGAACTTTCCAACATACGGACCGATTATCAGAGTTCTAAGTAATTAAAAATGATTATTTATAAGCTTCCAAATAAATGGCAACCTACTTCGTCTTTTTTACTCGAAATAGCCCGTTATTTCGAGTAAAAAATACTCATATCTTACTCATTCATTGAAATATGAATCTCAATTTTATAATCGAACTTAGGTTATTAGGTATTTATTTCCCTAAAATATTGTAAGTTAGCCCTTTAATTCTATTTCCATAACCTAACTCCAATTGTATTACTTTTTTGTAGGTTCATTTAACTCTATCGTTTGGCTTTTTAAAATTCTTCGAGTTTTCCATTTTAAAGCAATAAAACTCAGCGTTCCGCAAACTAAAGCAATAATAAGCATATTTATAATATACGGATACGTTAAATCGACTGTTCCGTTTTCGATAATTAGAATTCGGAAAGCAGGTAAAAAATGTGTTAACGGGATTCCGCTTGCAATTATCTGAATCCATTCCGGCATTTGGCTTAAAGGCCACGTAAATCCTGAAATCATAAAGCTTGGCGTTGCCACAACCATTAAAATCTCGGTTGCTTTTAATTGGTTCGGAATTAAAATACTAATCAAAATTCCGATGAAGCAAACTGCTAATATAAAAACACCGGCAATTAAAGTAAGTGCGCCTAAATTATTGTAAAATGGAATGTTAAACCACCACGTAAATGCCCAATACATAAGCCAAACCGCAAAACTCATAATTAAATACGGAATGATTTTAACTGCAATTAACGAGAACGTATTTTTAGTTTGTTTTACTAAATTAATAAAAGTTCCGTTTTCGAATTCGGAAGCAAAAGAAAGAGCTAAACCAAGTAATAAAACCTGTTGTAAAACGGTAGCCAAAACGCCCGGCCACAAGAAATACATATAGTTTGTACTTCGATTATTTTTTTTAATAAAAGTTGTTTTAAATGGTTCGTATTGGCTCATAATCAAATTTTCGGGCGTTCCTTGTTTGCGCAAAGTTTCGATTTGAGTTCCTACTTTTAAAGTTCCCAAAACCACCTGCAAAGCACCCGAAGCGTAATTTGCCGTTAAAACATTCGATGTATTTACAATGGTAGTAATTTCGGGATACTGCTTTGTTAAGACATCTTTTTCGAATCCTTTTGGAATTAAAACCACACAAGCCGCATCTTTTTCAATCATCAATCGATCTAACTTTTGTGTATCGAATTGCAAAGCCGAAATCGATAAAATTTCGTTATCCTGCATCATTTCAATTGCTTTGGCACTCATAGAAGATTGATCTTCGTCTACAACAACAATCGGTAAATCAGTTACTTTACCTTTACTGTAAACATATCCAATTAAAATTCCATATAACAACGGAGCACCAAAAAAAAGCATTTTCAATACATCATTGCCCCAAAACAATTTAAATTCTCTTTTTAATAAATTTATAAACGTTTTCATGCTATTTCTTTATGGTTACCGTAGATTTAGCTAACAAATCTTTCGCATCTTGCATTTGCGTGGGACGAACTGTTACTTCATATAAAGGATCTTGAATATCATAATCGGGATAAGCTGTTGCAATATTTGCGTAAGCCCCAATTTGTTTTACATTTTGAATCGTTCCTGCAATATCAACTTTTTTATACGGAACATGAACCGAAACCGCTGTTCCTATTTCGTAAGCCGAAATCTTACTTTCAGGAACCGTAAATCTAAAATAAGTTGTTTCGGGCAACGAACCTTTAAACAATGTATAACCAGGTAAAGCCAATTCCCCCAATTTAAGCGTTACAACATCGATTTTCATATCTTGAGGTGCGATAATATAACGTTCTTTTTCTGCAACAGCAACTTCTTGTAAAGCTCCTAAAGCACGGTCTTTTTGACCTAAAGCCATTATTTGCTGTTCTAGTCTAACTCCGTTTTTAACATCTGCTATTTCGGCATCTACCGCGATTAACTGTGCCTGCGCTCCTTGATATTTAGCAAAAACTTCGTCGTATTGTTGTTGCGGAACTAACGAATCTTTTACCATTGCTTCCAATCGGTTTAATGATTTTTTGGCAAATTGGTATTGCTCGTTTAAAGCTGCTTTTTTAGCATTCAATTGTTTTAATTGATTCGAAGTGGCTCCGTGAACACTCATTTCGTATTGGGCTTCAGCCGATTTCACAGCTCCTTGTGCTTGTGCTTTTTTAGCGGCAACTTCCGGAATATCTAAAATTGCCAATGTATCTCCTTTTTTCACAAAATCGCCTTCATTTACTAAGATTTTATCAATTCTGCCCGCTAATTTTCCAACAACAGCAATTTCATCTCGTTCTATTTTTCCTTGGATTGATTTTGCAACTTCTGATTTATTTGAACATGATGCCATTGTGCAAATTCCTATAAATACTAATAACTTTTTCATAACTAATAACTTTTTATATATTGAAGCAAACTTCCTGAAGCTTGATAAACATCTATTGCTGCCTGACGCTGCTTTATGGTTGTTTCTATTTTATTTAAAGACTCTTTGTAAATATCATTTTCGGCCGATAATCGATCTGTAACACTGATTAAACCAGCTCGGTATTGTTTAGAAGCAACTTCGTTATTATTTTTTGCGATAACTTCGCGTTGTTTCGCAATATCTAATTGTTTTAAAGACGTTTCGTAATCTTTCTTTGTTTTTTCTAATTGAAGTGCTATTTTTTCTTCTGTATCAATTCGTTTTGCTTCAATTTGTTTTTTACTTAATTGTGCTGTTTCTAATTTATGTTTTCGTTCAAAACCCGAAAACAATTCCCATTTCATTGCAACTCCAACCATCCAAGTAGGACTCATTGTTAATTCATCCATTTTTAGATTTGCGGTTCTATTAATAGTCGATAACGGAATTTCTATTTCGCTATTGAAAATCGAAGTGTAAGAATATCCACCAAAAGCCCCAATTGAAGGTAAAAATGTTCCTTTTTCTTTCTTAATAGCATAAGTTGCGGCTTTATCGAACGCTTCTAAAGCGAGCAATTCGTTTCTATTGTTTGAATTTATATCTTCAAAAATCAAAATTGGATTAACATTATGTTGAATATTTAAAATTTGTTCGGTAGACCAACCTGTTGCTTGTTGAATTTTTAAAGCCAATAATTCTCTTTTGTTCAAAACATCTTCTTTCTTTGTTTCCAATTCTAAAGATGCTAACTTAATTTTATCACGATCGTAAGGAATCGCCAAACCTTGAGCAATTGCTTTTTCAACTCGTTCCGTTTCTTTATCTAATCTTTTTTCACTTTCTTGAATTAAGGATTCTGCTACATTCAACATTTCTAATTGATCTAAATCGAGTAATATTTCACGAATAACTTGATCTTTTCGCAATTCCATCATATATCCGGTTCCCTCTGCTTTATTTTGTAGCGCTTTTGCTCCATTATAAATCTGTCCACCGCTAAACAAAACTGCTTTTGCCGTAACGCCGGCATGAAAAGCCTGACCTTTTGTTGAAAAATCAGAAGAGCCCCCAAACAATTCCGTTCCCGTAATAGGCAATTGAATAGTTGGAATATCCAATGAACCTTCGCTATTTAAATATCCATAAAGCGCATTCGCTTCAACTCTCGGAATATATTTAGCTTTCACGGAACGAACTTCGTTTTGAAGTTTTTCTTTTTCTAAACCATTCGTAATGATTTCTACATCTTTATTTAAAGCAGATTGTATCAAACTGCTTACTTCCTTCTCTACCTGAATTTGACTAAAACCAAGTTGAGAAAACATGATTCCTAAATATAAAAAAAATCGTTTCATAGTTTATTTTAAATTTTCATAAATTACCTGAAAAGCATCACGAACAGCTAAAATCTGCTCTTCGGTTAATCCTTTTGTAGCTTTTTCAATAGTTTCACTTACTACATTTAAAATGGGTTCTTGCATTTGTTTTCCGCTATCAGTCAGAAATATCAAATTTAATCGTCGATCAGTTTCATGATTTCTACGCTCCACAAAACCTAATTTTTCCAAATTATCCACTAAACGGGTAATACTTGGCTTATCTCGACTTGTAGCTTTAGCCAGAAACTGTTGTGAAACCCCGTCTGAATGATACAAAATAGCCAAGATAGACCATTGCTCGCGAGTTAAGTTTATTCCTTCATTTTTAAACTGCTGTCCTAAATATCTATTTAACAATAAGGGTACCCTGCCTGCCAATAAGTTATATTTATTCTCATTTGTTAACAAATCTGTCGCATTCATAATTATAGTTGTTTATGCAACCACAAAGTTACAAAATAAATAGTTGCATAAACAACTATTTTTGAATAATTATTTAAGTTTCGAATTTAAGGCCTTATATTTTATTCCTCTTCATAATTACAGTTTAGTTCAAAAATAATAAGTTTTTTCGTTTAAAACTGTACTTTTTTAAGGTGAGCTTACAACAACATAATCAGTTAGTTTCGGTATTTATATGGAAGGATATTAAACGAAGAAATGATTAAATTTGGCTTTGCTAAAGCCTATAATAAAATATATTGTAAACAGTTACCATTGTATCAAGAATTGAATCTGAAAGCAAAATCAGAAGGGTTAGGGCTATATTCTTATGTTAAAAAACCTCTAACTGAATATCAGTTATTTTCTTATTTTTTCGGTACAATTTCTACAGATTTGTTGCCTATTTGGCCTCAAACCACTTAACTAGCTGATTATAAATTGTTAGTACTTTTGTGTCTGGAAGTAGTTTACGGAGAAAAACCACTTTATTCACCGCAAAATATGCGGTGAATAATTTTATATATTTTTTCCTGATTAGATTACTTCGGTTATTATTTAACATTTTATTATCTTTACAAACAAACACTATTTAATTACTAATGGCTAAAAAGAAAAAAGAAGAAGTTCAAGAAACGATAGAAAAAACCTTGTGGAAAGCAGCAGATAAATTACGAAAAAATATTAATGCTGCCGAGTACAAAGATGTAGTTCTTGGGTTAATATTCTTAAAATACATATCGATTGCATTTGAGAAATTACATGCAGAACTAACGGAACAAATCGATCAAGGAGCAGATCCAGAAGATAGAGAAGAATATACCGCAGAAAATGTGTTTTTTGTACCGCCTTCGGCACGTTGGTCGTTTTTACAATCGAATGCAAAACAAACAACAATTGGTAAGATTGTAGATGATGGAATGGATGCCATCGAAGCAGAAAACCCACAATTGAAAGGAATTTTACCAAAGGTATATGCCAAACAAAATCTGGATCCAACGAGCTTAGGCGATTTAATTGACTTAATTGGAAACATCAATTTCGGAGAAACAAAAGAACGTTCTGCCGATGTTTTAGGGCACGTGTTCGAATATTTCTTAGGTCAGTTTGCTTTGGCAGAAGGACAAAAAGGCGGACAATTCTATACGCCACGTTCGGTTGTAGAATTATTGGTGGAAATGTTAGAACCGCACAAAGGTCGTGTATTTGATCCTTGTTGTGGATCGGGTGGTATGTTTGTACAGTCCGAAAAGTTTGTCGAAGAACATCAGGGAAGAATTGATGATATTGCGATTTATGGACAAGAGTCCAACCAAACCACTTGGCGTTTGGCAAAAATGAACTTAGCCATTCGTGGGATTGATTCTACAGGTGTAAAATGGAATTCAGAAGGTTCGTTTTTGAACGATGCACACAAAGATTTAAAAGCCGATTATATCATTGCGAATCCTCCGTTTAACGTGAGCGATTGGTCGGGCGATTTATTGCGTAACGATGCGCGTTGGCAGTTTGGTACACCTCCTGTAGGTAATGCCAACTTTGCGTGGTTGCAACATTTTATTCACCACTTGGCACCAACAGGACAAGCAGGTGTGGTATTGGCAAAAGGAGCCTTAACCTCTAAAACTTCGGGTGAAGGAGAAATCCGTAAAAACTTAATTGAGGAAGGATTAATTGACTGTATTGTGAACTTACCTGCTAAACTTTTCTTGAATACGCAAATACCTGCGGCCTTATGGTTTATGCGTCGTAAGAAAGTACCAAATGCAAAATACCGTAATACGGAAAACGAAATCTTGTTTATCGATGCTCGTAATATGGGACATTTAATCAACCGTAGAAACCGTGAGTTGAGCAAAGAAGATATCGATTTAATTGCTTCTACCTACCACAATTGGCGTAATGTCGATGGACAATACGAAGATATAGCAGGTTTCTGTGCTTCGGTTCCGGTATCTAAAGTGGCGGAGTTGGATTATGTACTAACGCCTGGGCGTTATGTAGGTTTACCAGACGAAGAAGACGATTTTAACTTTGTTGAACGTTTTACTTCATTGAAAACAACTTTAGAGACTCAATTAGCCAAAGAAGTGGAACTGAATGCGATTATTGCAGAAAACTTGTCGAAAATTGAACTGCCAAAATAATGAGTAAAGATTTAACCCTTTCCCAACAACATATAGAAAACCGAATTTTTACAATTCGGGGGAAACAAGTTATGTTCGACAGAGATCTGGCAGAAATGTACCAGGTGGAAGTAAAAAGGTTAAATGAACAGGTAAAACGCAACATAGACCGGTTTCCCGAAACATTTCGATTTCAATTGAATACCCAAGAAAAAGATGAACTGGTCGCAAATTGCGACCGGTTCGAATCGTTAAAACATTCCGCTGTAAATCCGTATGCTTTTACAGAGCAAGGTGTAGCGATGCTGTCTGTTATTTTTAAATTCAATTAAGAGTCCTATGACCAACGAAATTATACTTTACCAATCGGATGATTTACCAGAACGGATTGAAGTAATCATAGAACGAGAAACTGTTTGGCTGTCTCAAGAGCAAATGGCTCAACTCTTTAATCAAACGAAGCAAAATATAAGCTTACATATCAACAATTGCTATAAGGAAGGAGAATTAGATAGAAAGGCAACTGTCAAGGAATCCTTGACAGTTCGAAAAGAAGGAAATAGAACCGTGCGAAGAATGATAGAGTTCTATAACCTCGATGTAATTATCTCTGTTGGTTATCGCGTTAAATCAAAGCAGGGTACTCAGTTTAGAATTTGGGCTACGAACGTATTGAGAGAGTATTTATTAAAAGGGTATGCACTGAATCAACGTATGGATCGAGTTGAAAACCATGTGGACGAGCTCAGTAAGAAAATGGATATCATATCTTTACAGATCGAATCTAATAAACTTCCTAATCAAGGCGTTTTCTTCAATGGACAGGTGTTTGATGCTTACAACTTTGTGTCTGATCTGGTACGAAATGCCAAATCCTCTATTCTCCTTATCGATAATTATGTGGACGACACGGTATTGACTTTATTAAGTAAAAGGAAAAAGAATGTGAAAGCCAATATCTATACGGCAACTATTAGCCAACAGCTGCGCTTGGATCTGCAGAAACATAATCAGCAGTATCCAGCAATAGGTATCCATTTATTCAAACAAAGCCACGACCGCTTTTTAATCATTGATGAAAAGGAGTTGTACCACATTGGCGCTTCGCTAAAAGATTTGGGGAAGAAATGGTTTGGTTTTTCGAGGATGGATAGCTTGTGTAAGGATGTAATGGGTAAAATTAAAAAAGGAGAATGATGGAGAATAGGAATTGGAATAAAGATAAACTAAGTACTGTTTTAGAAATTAAATATGGTAAAGATCATAAGAAACTAAACGAAGGAAATTTCCCTTGTTTAGGCAGTGGAGGTATTATGAGATATGTTGATTCTTACCTCTATGACGATGAATCTATTTTAATACCTCGAAAAGGTTCTTTGAATAATATTATGTTTCAAAATAGCCCTTTTTGGACTGTTGATACAATGTTTTGGTCAAAAATTGATAAATCAAAAGTGTTCCCAAAATATTTATTCTATCAATTAACATTGATTGATTATGAAAATTTGAATGTAGGATCTGCAGTTCCGAGTTTAACTGTTCCAGTAATTAATGAAATCGAAATCCAACTTCCCCCTCTCCCCGAGCAAAAAGCCATAGCATCGGTATTGTCGAGTTTGGATGATAAAATCGACTTATTACACCAACAAAACCAAACCTTAGAGGCGTTGGCGGAAACTTTATATCTTAATTTCATTGGAGAAAGAGAATTTAATAGTAAGCTAAGTGATATATTTTCTTTGCAGAATGGATATGCATTTAAAAGTAAATCATTCAAAGAATCGGGGACTATTAGGGTAATTAAGATTAAAAATATTTCTGGAGATATCGTGGACATCACAAATTCAGATTTTGTTGATGATGAGTCTATTAAAAAATTGGATGTTAAGTTTAAAATCAACTCGGGGGATATTTTAATAGCTATGACAGGAGCTGAAGTCGGTAAATTAGGTATTGTACCTGAAACAGATCAAGACTTATGGTTAAATCAACGAGTAGGATCATTAAAAGAAAAATTTGAAGGAGCAAAGTATTTAGCATATCTACATTTAAAATCTGATTTCGGTCAAGATTATATTGAGAATACAGCTACTGGAAGTGCCCAACCAAATATATCAGGAGAAGGTATTGAGAATTGTGAATTTCCTCTATACGAAGAAGATGAGTTAGAAGATATTTGTAATAAACTTTCTCCACTTTATGATAAAGTAATTTTTAATTTAGGTCAAATCCAAACCCTAACTCAACTTCGCGATACCTTATTACCTAAGTTAATGAGTGGCGAGGTGAGGGTGAAATAAATGTTTATTCAAAATGAATAATCTAATAGATATATATTTCGATAGTCCAATGTTATTTGAAGCAAAAAACATTAAACCTCTGAACGGTATTATAGGACTGTATTTCATTTTTAGTTCAACAATTCAAGTTCAATACCCTTTTGATAGATCCAAGTTACTGTATATTGGGATGAGTGAAAAAAGGACAAATAGTATCGGAAGCCGATTAATTGGACATTTTGAAGGTAAATCAAAAAATGTTGGATTACTAAATTATAGAAAAGTAGAACCGCTTTGGTTTACTTATATCAATATTGAAATGCTACGAAATATTTGGAATTTCCGAGTTGAAGATTTAGAAAGTTATTTCATTCTGAATTTTGTAGAACATTATGGTGTATATCCAATTTGCAATAACAAAACAGGATTTGAGATTTTGAATAATACGCTAACGACAGACTTTAAAATTGATTGGAGCTATTTCAAATAAAAAAACAATGGAAGAAACAAAAGTAAAATCGGGAAAAGAAATTTTAGATGATTTTTTCAAAGAAATATCATCTATTGAAAACGTTGATAAATCGATTGCCGAGAGTTTAGCCGAACTATACAATAATGGCAAATTAAGCGACAAGAATGTGATTAATGAGTTACTAAGAATAAGAACAGAGAATGGCGACGAAAATTAAAAGCATATCTATCACAGGAATTAGAGGAATAAAAGATACTATTTCATTACCACTTAATGAAAAATCTGTTTTACTTTATGGTGATAATGGAACAGGAAAAAGTAGTATATCTGATGCTATAGAATGGTTTTATACTGACAAAGTTTCCCACTTGGCAGGCAGTGAAATTGATTTAAAAGATGCTTTGCGAAATTCGTATCAAAAAGATAGTGATACCGCTTCTATTGCCATTTCATTCAATAGAAAGGTAATTGATACAGCAAAAAAATTGTTTACCAAGAAAGGCAGGCTAATATCAGAATTGTCTAATTCATCAGTTGATTCTCAGAATTATTTTGTCATCTCACAAAGTGAAAATTTACTGCTTAGATACCAATTTCTTCGTGATTTCATTGATCAAACAAAAGGCGACAAACTCAAATATTTATCGGACATTATCGGCTTTTCAGAAGTAACCAAAACGAAAGATGTTTTAAGAAAGGCGTTTAATTCAATCAAATCGGAGATTAAAACGCAAAACTTTGAAGCGCAAATCAACAACGAAAAACAAACACTAATTGCAAAAATTGGTGCGGCAGTCAGCCAAGAAAGTAATTTATTTGAAAAGATAAACGAAATTATAGAACCCTTAAAAACAGGAATTAAAGTAAGTTCTATTGAAGATATTGACAAGATTTTGAATCACATCAAAAAACCTGTAAATACAAAACAGATAACAGAACTTCAGTTTTTAGAAAACACTAATAAAGCACTTTCCACACTTAAGAGTGAAATTTCATTTATTGACGGAGAATATCAAAAATATTTTTATGAGTTCAATAAGATTGCCGAAGATGTTCAAAGCATAATGCAAACATTTTTGGCAGAACTTTTAAAATCAGGAGAAACTGTTATTTCTAAGAAATATCACAAAGAGGATAATTGCCCATTATGCTTACAGCAAAAAAATCTTGAAGAATTAAAAACGGATATTCAAAGCAGGTTAAAAGAAATTGAGGAATCATCTAAAAAGAAATTTGCATTTGATACTGCTAAAAAATCTGTTTCCGACATAATAACAGAACGCTTAAAACGACTTGAATTCCCCTCGCGCAATATTTTATTGAACGAACAGGAAAATGAAAGTATTAAAAAGTCAATAAGTAATTTAATCACCAAGTTAACTAAATATCAGAAAACAGCTAATGAAAAAGTTACTTCGGGAAATAAACTTCCTACAAATGACACTTTACTTTTAACGGAAGATGATTTCAAAATTCAAGAACAAATTAATTCAAGATTTGAAGCAATACAGACTGCAATAAAAAATGATAAATCAACCGAACTTTATGCAAATATTTCCGCTGCAAAAGATGCTTTCTTGAAAATTAAACGAATTGAAAAAGACAAAAGTAAATTAGAACACCAGAAAAATTCTTTGGAACTTATTTACAACGAGTTTGTAAAACGACAAAAAGAAGGACTGGAGAGTTTTATAAATACGTTTTCATCATACATAAACGACTTTTATCAATATATGAATCCTGATGAACAATTTCACGAAATCAGGATTGTAACTATTGGCGAAGAAGATGAATTAAACGGAATCACGATTGAATATAAATACAATAATGAATGGGTTTCGCCACCGCAAAAGTATTTCAGTGAATCACACTTAAACTGTTTTGGTATTTCTTTTTTCTTGGCTTCTGTAATTGCGTTTAACAAGGAGAATAAATTTATCGTATTAGATGACGTGATTTCAAGTTTTGATTCAACACATAGAAAACGTTTTGCTGATTTGTTATTTGAAAAATTTTCAGATTATCAATTTATTTTATTAACGCACGAAGTTGAATGGTTTAGCTATGTTCAACAAGTAGCTAAAAAGAAAGGTTGGACAATAGGTGAAATTAAATGGACAGAAGCGAAAGGAACTCATATTGAAGAAAAACCAAGTGATCTGAAAGAATTTATCGAACGTGAACTTGCAAACAGTTCTGTTGAAACGCTTGGAAATCCAATACGGAAATATTTGGAATCAAAACTGAAAGACATCTGTTTGAATTTAGACGTAAAAGTCAGTTTCAGACTAAATGAGGTCAATGAAAAACGAATGCCAGATGAATTATTAAATGAATTAAAATCAAGAATTAAAGACAAAGGAGGACAGGATATTAAAGCAAAATATCCCATTATTGAACGAGTTGCAAATTCTTCTTTACTTGGAAATTTACTTTCTCACGACAATCCATTTAATCCTAAACTGGGAGACTTAAAAGCATTTTGGTCGGATATAAATGAATTAGAGACAGTGTTTTATTGTCAAGAACCAAATTGTAAAAGACCAAAAGTATCTATGAGTAACTATGACACAGTTTTGAAGAAAATAAGATGTGGTTGTGATGCAACAAAATATGATTGGAAATAATAAATAACCAAAATGATCGAAAACGAAACTAAATAACTGAAAATAGTGTGTTTATAATAAAAATACAAATGTATTTTATAAAAAAAAACTTACAGAAAGTGTTACTTAAAATAATTTAAAATTGTATCTTTGCAGTGAATATAACATTTGGTGATAAAAAATTAAAAAAAATAGCTAACGATCAAAGAAAATGTTTTCAGGAATTAGGGCAGCTTAGAGGTAAAAAGTTACTTCAACGTTTATCTAATTTGAGAGTTGCAGAAACATTAGAAGACGTAAGGCATTTACCGGGACGATTCCATGAACTCGTTGGTGAGACAGGAAAGGGCAATGGGCATGCGACTTGGATCATCCCTATCGCTTAATTTTTAAACCACATGAAAACCCTATTCCTACAGATGAACACGGTAAATATATTTGGGTAGAAATACTTGGAGTAGAGG
>Ga0209075_1001758_pt1 | contig 19991 bp, 16 predicted proteins | sample Stecom2011_FD_187523 | JGI IMG/M metagenome (GOLD analysis project Ga0209075, IMG submission 187523) | Agricultural soil microbial communities from Utah to study Nitrogen management - Steer compost 2011 (SPAdes) (version 2) | ecosystem: Environmental > Terrestrial > Soil > Agricultural land...
TTTTTAGGTCAGAGTGTGGTTAAAGACATACGTGTAAAATTATTTGACCACATGATTAGGTTTAGAATGAAATACTTCGATAATTCTTCAGTTGGAGTATTAATTACCAGGGCAGTTACAGATATGGAACGAATTGCTGATGTTTTTGGTGAAGGTTTCTTTATGATTTTTAGAGATTTACTTACCATGTTGGTGGTTTCTCTCGTGATGCTTTATATGAATTGGGAATTAAGCTTGATTGTGTTTTTAATGTTGCCTTTGGTGTTATATGCGACACGAGTGTTTCAAAAATATATGAAACGTGCTTTTGAAGAAGTTAGAACTGAAGTTTCCAATTTAAATTCCTTTGTACAGGAACGAATTACGGGAATGAAAATTCTTCAACTTTTTACAAGAGAAGCTACTGAATACAATAAGTTTATGAACATAAACGAACGTCATAAAAAGGCATGGTTAAAAACCGTTTGGTACAACTCAATTTTCTTTCCTATTGCTGAATTATCTTCTTCAATAACTATTGGACTTATAGCTTGGTATGGAGGTTTGAACGTAGTCGTTGGGCAAACAGCCTCGTTAGGAGATTTAACGGCTTTTATTATGATGATTCCTATGTTGTTTAGACCACTCCGTCAAATTGCTGATAAATTTAATACGCTACAAATGGGAATGGTAGCTGCAAAAAGAGTTTTTAGAGTATTAGAAACAACGTCTCAAATAGATGATCATGGAACTTTAGATGTCACTTCTTTTGAAGGGAACATCTCGTTTAAAGATGTGTATTTTAGTTATATCGAAGACGAAGAGGTTTTAAAGGGAGTTTCGTTTGAGGCACAAGCGGGTGAAACTATTGCTATTGTTGGATCAACAGGAGCAGGGAAATCGACCATTATAAATTTATTAAATAGATTTTACGATATAAATAAAGGTGAAATCTGCATTGATGATATCAATATAAAAGAAATTAAACTTGCTTCTTTAAGAACGCAGATAGCGGTTGTTTTACAAGATGTGTTTTTGTTTGCTGATACGATTTTAAATAATATCACTCTAAACAATCCAAATATTAAGCAAGAAGACGTAGAGCAGGCAGCCAAAGACATTGGAATTCATGATTTTATTATGAGTTTACCCAAAGGCTACCATTATAACGTAAAAGAACGAGGTTCCATGTTATCATCTGGTCAGCGTCAATTGTTGTCATTTTTAAGAGCCTATGTTACCAATCCAAGTATTTTGGTTTTAGATGAGGCTACCTCTTCGGTAGATTCCCATTCTGAGCAATTAATTCAAAATGCCACCTATAAAATCACCAAAGGAAGAACCTCTATTGTAATAGCACATAGACTAGCTACCATTAAAAAGGCTGATAAAATTATGGTTATGGATGCAGGGGAAATTGTGGAAATAGGTACGCACGACGAGCTGCTTAAAAAGGAAAACGGATATTATAGAAATCTATACGAAGTGCAGTTTCTAAAAGAGGAAGTTGCTTGATTTAGGTTAGACCAAATCGTTTTTAATCATTTCTACCAATTCTTGGGTGTCTTTAAACATGATGAATTCTCCATCCTTAAAATAGGATACTTGACCCGTTTCTTCACTTACAACTAGCGCTAAGGCGTCTGTTTTTTCCGTAATTCCAATAGCCGCTCTATGTCGTAAACCAAATCGCTGTGGTAGGTTTTTATCGTTACTTACAGGAAGAATTACTCGTGTGGCTTTCACAATATTATCTGCAACTATAATAGCTCCATCATGTAAAGGGCTGTTTTTAAAAAAGATACTTTCAATAATAGGTTGTGTGATTTTAATGTTCATCTCATCACCGGTGGTTACTAAAAAATCTAAATTGTTATTGCACTCAAAAACTATTAAAGCTCCCGTTTTGGAAGATGACATTTTGTTGCAGGCAGACATAATAGCTTCTACATCGGTTTCTGTATTGCTTTCTGTTTTTAAAAAATTAAATTTCCCTAAAAATTTACGTCGTTTACTAAAATTTGTAGATCCTACCATTAATAAAAACTTTCTGATTTCCTGTTGAAATACTACAATTAAGGCAATTAAACCTACGCTCATAAAACCTCCAAGGATTTTACTTAGCATTTTCATTTCCAAAGCTTCAGTTAGCAGATAGATAAAATAGACTATTACAATTCCAATAAAAATATTGATAGCAACAGTTCCTTTCACCAATTTGTAAATATAATAGAGTAGTAGTGCTACAAGTAGTACATCTAATATATCAATAACCGTAAATTTTAATAGGTCGTTAAAAATTTCCAAGGGTGTGAGGTTTTTGTAAAATTAATTAAATTATACTTAGAACTCCATTAATTAAAAATGAACTCTTTATTCGCTATCAGATTTTTTTTATCTGTTAGTTTATTTAAAAGAGATTTAAAACTAATATAATTCTGAAAGCTTAATTTTTCACTAAAAAACAAATGAAATGTTATGGATTCAGTATTTTCTGAAATCACCTTATTAAGGTCTTGCAATAACGTGGTTTCCGAAGACTTTAAAATGGTTTCTTCAGCAGAACGGATCTCCATATTTGCAGTTGTTTGGATGATTATGCTATAATCGCTAGGCTTTAAATTAAAATCGTTTGGCTGTTTCTCTAAATAATAAATATCTGTAAATTCTATAAAACCTAGGTTGTTAATACTTGTGTTGTGGCAGGTGTAAAAGTTTTTCGCATCTTCGTTTTTATGAACTTCCGCATTTCGTTTTTTATTTTGTAAATAAACAATTTTTGGAATGGCTTGATTTAAAGTCAGGCGTTTATCCACATTTACCAACCAGTTTGTTGTGACTATTAATGATTTTCTATTAAGTTCTATGCTGTCCTTCTTTGTTTCATCGTAAAATATATAGGCTGGAGAAACATCTAAAATTTCGGTGAATTCCGAATGGTCTATCTCAGGAAGCTGAACCATTTTTTTGTTGCCACAGGAAACTAAAAATAGCAACACAAGTATTTGAAAGTATTTCATTTTTAATATTTTAATTGTTCTAATAATTTTACGCATTCTACAGCTTCCTTAACATCGTGTACCCTTAAAATGGAAGATCCTTTTTGTAAGGCTATCGTATTTAAAACCGTTGTCCCGTTTAACGCTTCTTTAGGTGAGTTTTCTAAAGTTTTATAAATCATAGATTTTCTAGAGATGCCTGATAGAATAGGTTTGTCAAGCATTTTAAAAAGCTCTAAATGATTTAATAGTTCAAAATTTTGCTCTCTGGTTTTTGCAAAACCAAATCCTGGGTCTACTATAACATCTATAATTCCAAGGGCTTTGGCTTTGGCAATTCTCTCAGAAAAATAAAGCAGCATTTCTTTTATTAAATTATCATACTGGGTGTGTTGCTGCATGGTTTGCGGAGTTCCTTTCATGTGCATTAGTATATATGGAACTTTTAGTTTTGCCACAGTTTCCAGCATTTTTTCGTCTAATTTTCCTGCTGAAATGTCGTTAATTATCGCTGCTCCGGCTTGTATGCTTTGTTGGGCAACCTGGCTTCTAAAGGTATCGATAGATAGTAATATTTCGGGAAATTCTTTCAGAATTATTGAGATAATAGGAAGCAAGCGACTTAGCTCTTCATCTTCGCTAATATGTTTGGCATCTGGGCGAGAACTATATGCGCCAATATCTATAAACGTAGCACCATGCTTTAACATGGTGTATACCTGAGAAAGTATTTCGCTGTCATTTTTATATTTTCCTCCATCATAAAAAGAATCTGGAGTTAGATTTAGGATTCCCGTGACTTTTGGAGTCGCTAAATCTATAAGTTTGCCTTTACAGTTTATGGTCATAAAAATGAGTAAAATTTTAAGATTTCGTATTCAAAGTGCAACAAAGAAACGAAACTTTGAATTTAGAACTTTGAACTCTGAACTATTTAAGCGAAATTTACGCAAAATTCATTTTAATTCATGCAAGACACTTCAAAACAATACGACGCAGTTATAAAAACATGTAGGGATTTATTTATAAAAAAGATGAAAGACTACGGAAGTGCTTGGCGTATTTTACGTTTGCCTTCACTTACCGATCAGGTTTTTATTAAAGCACAGCGTATTCGTGGGTTACAACAAAATAAAGTTCAAAAAGTTAACGAAGGTCAAGAAAGCGAGTTTATAGGGATAATAAATTATTGCGTTATGGCTTTAATTCAACTTGATAGGGGCGTTGTAGAGCAACCCGATTTATCTGTAGAAGAGGCCACAACCTTATACGATGAAAAAGTTTCAGTAACTAAGGAACTCATGATGAATAAAAATCATGATTATGGCGAAGCTTGGCGAGATATGCGTGTAAGTAGTCTAACCGATTTAATCCTTCAAAAACTTTTACGCGTTAAGCAAATTGAAGACAATCAAGGGAAAACCTTGGTTAGTGAAGGAATTGATGCCAATTATCAGGATATGGTAAATTATGCGGTTTTTGCCTTAATACACTTGAATGAATCAAAAAAACAAGATTAAGCTTCCGTAAATCTGTTTGGAATTGGTGTAAACAAGCATCTTTTTTAAACTATTACGAAATTGAATAAGAAATAAAAAGTAATTGACATCCTGCTTTGGTAGGAACTTAATATTGAATTTATGAAATACATTGTAAACATTAGTAGAATTTTAGTAGGAGCATTGTTTATTCTCTCTGGATTTATAAAACTGAACGATCCTTTAGGGTTTTCATATAAATTAGAAGAATATTTTAGTGCGGATGTTCTTAATATCACTTTTTTGGAACCTTATGCCTTAGCCATTTCCATTTTTGTTGTGATTTTTGAGGTTCTTCTTGGGGTTTTTCTGCTTATAGGTTACAAACCAAAATTTACTGTTTGGAGTTTATTAGGAATGATAGTGTTTTTTACCTTCCTAACATTTTACTCGGCTTACTTCGAGAAGGTTAAGGATTGTGGCTGTTTTGGAGACGCCATTCCATTAACACCGTGGGAAAGTTTTACAAAAGACGTTATTTTACTTGTCTTTATTTTAATTCTGTTTTTTGGCGTCAAATACATCAAGCCCATACTTAAGCCATTCGGGTTAACAGCCGTTGCTCTATTTAGTTTTATTGCATGTTTGTGGTTTGGTTACCATGTTTTAATGCACTTGCCATCTATAGATTTTAGAGCGTATGCCGTGGGTAAAAACATTATGGAAGGTATGGTTATACCTGAAGATGCCCCAAAACCTGTTCAAGAGTTTACTTGGACCTTTAAGGTGAATGGAGAAAACCAAGAGTTTGTGACCGATGGAAGTTATCCAAGTGTAGATGGTGAATATGTAGGAGTGGAAACGAAGATTATTGATGAAGGTTATGATCCTCCAATCAAAGATTTTTCTATTGAAACTATGGATGGTGACTTTACTGAATATTATTTAAATGAAGATCACCTTATCATGATTGCTATGTACAATCTAGATAAAGCAGAAAAAGAAGGTGTTGTAAAATTAAAGGCTTTTACGGATGAAGCCATTAAAAAAGGTTATACAGTCATTGGTTTATCAGCTTCAGGTGAGGAGGCTAAACAACGTATGAAAGAACAGTATAAATTCAATTTCGATTTTTTCCTTTGTGATGAAAAAGCTATAAAAACGGTTGTTCGATCTAGTCCTGGGATATTAAAATTAGAGAAAGGAACCGTTGTTCAAAAAGTTCATTGGAACGATTTGGAAGATATGGATTTGCCCGAGGTAGAACGTAAACCAGAACCTATGGAAGAAAAGGTTGTTGAAGAAAATACACTTTATTTGGTTGATGGTGAAGAACAAGAAAAGTCCTATATCGAACAAATTGCTCCAGAAGCTATAGAATCTGTTAATGTTATAAAAGACACCACTGTAGTTAGAGCAAGAGGTATTGAAGGTTTTGATTCCATAGTTGAAATTATTTTAAAGAAAGAATAATCTGTTTAGCTATCTATTAAATAAAATCCTTTACGCCCTGCTCACTTTATTTGGAGTAGTGACCGTAATATTCTTTTTGTTTAATGTCCTTCCTGGAGATCCTGCTCAAATGATGCTTGGTCAAAATGAAGATAGTAAGCAATTAGCTCTTGTTAAGCAGAAATACGGATTCGATAAGCCGATAAGTACTCAGTATTTATACTATTTAAACGATTTATCGCCTATTTCGTTTCACTCAAATACAGAAACTGATTATACCACTTTAAGAGAAGGAAAGTATTCAGCAGTTTCTTTGTTTTCCATTGGAAATACTACCATGGTGTTAAAATTCCCGTATTTAAGGGAATCATTTACCAAACAAGGTAAAAAAGTTAGTCAGGTGTTAGCAGAAACGCTTCCAAACACCTTTGTTTTAGCAGTAAGCGCTATTTGTATAGCACTTTTAATTGGTTTGGTTTTAGGCGTTGTTTCGGCATTGTATAAAGATACTTGGTTGGATAAATTTATTCAAATTGTAAGTACGGTTGGAATGAGTGTGCCTTCGTTTTTTAGTGCTATTTTATTTGCATGGTTGTTTGGGTTTGTACTTCATAAGTATACCCATTTAGAAATGACAGGTAGTTTATACGAGTTAGATGATTATGGTGAAGCCATGCACATACAATGGAAGAACTTAATCCTTCCGGCCATGGTTTTAGGAATTCGACCTTTAGCTGTTGTTATTCAGCTTATGAGAAACTCCTTATTGGAAGTTTTTAATCAAGATTATATTCGAACCGCTAGAGCCAAAGGCTTAAGTGAATTTCAAATTATAAGAAGACATGCTATTAAAAACGCATTAAACCCTGTGGTTACTGCTATTTCTGGATGGTTTGCATCGATGTTAGCTGGGGCTGTTTTTGTAGAATATATTTTTGGTTGGAATGGTCTTGGTAAAGAAATTGTTAACGCATTAAATACTTTGGATTTACCTGTGATTATGGGTTCTGTGTTAATTATAGCGCTACTCTTTATAATAATCAATATTTTTGTAGATATTATTTATGCTTGGTTAGATCCAAAAGTCACATTAGAATAAAAGAATTATGAGAAAAAATATCGTTGCAGGAAATTGGAAAATGAATAATGATTTGGTGGACACTCAAACATTAATCACCGAATTGAAGCAGCAACATCAAACTTCTAATGCAGAAGTGATGATTGCTCCTAGCTTTACGAACCTATGGCCTGCATTTGAAGCTTTAAAAGACCTAGAAATTCAAGTTGCTGCTCAAAACATGCACTTTGCAGAATCTGGAGCATATACAGGTGAAGTAAGTGCGGAAATGCTTAAGAGTATAGGTGTGCAAACTGTTATTTTAGGGCATAGTGAACGTCGCGCCTACTTTAATGAAACCGATGAGTTACTTGCTAAAAAAGTAGATGCAGCCTTGAAAAACAAGATGCGTGTAATTTTTTGTTTTGGAGAAGAATTAGCAGATAGAAAAGCCGGAAATCATGAAGCAATTGTTGAAAATCAGATTAAAAACGCCTTGTTTCATTTAAAAGCGAATGCCTTTGAAAATCTTGTTTTGGCCTACGAACCTGTTTGGGCAATTGGTACAGGTGAAACAGCTAGTCCGGAGCAAGCTCAAGATATGCACGCCTTTATTAGACAAACCTTAGCGACTCAATACGGTCAGGATGTAGCAGATTCTGTATCTATTTTATATGGTGGCAGTGTGAAGCCAAGTAACGCCAAAGAAATATTTTCCAAGCCAGATGTAGATGGAGGTTTAATTGGTGGTGCAGCTCTGAATGCCGAAGACTTTTTCGCCATTGTAAACGCTTTTTAAATATAAGTCAACTACTTAGTCATATAGAAACTATGTCAAATACAATATATATAGGTTACGAGTTTAAGGTGTCACCTTTACAACCAGGAACCGAAATTTTAATCGCTGAATTAGGTTATGCCGGCTTTGAGAGCTTTGTAGAAACCGAGGAAGGTGTTAGCGCTTACATTCAAAAAGAAGAATGGAACGAGGCTATTTTAGAAGATATTCAGATTTTAAGTTCCGAGGAATTTACAATAACTTATTCGTTCAATGAAATAGAGCAAGTAAACTGGAATCAAGAATGGGAGAAAAATTTCAATCCGATCATTGTTGAAAATGAATGTTCTGTTAGAGCGCCTTTTCATGAGAAGCCAGATGCGAAATTCGATATTGTTATTGAGCCAAAAATGAGTTTTGGAACGGGACATCATGAAACTACTCACATGATGATTCAGCATATATTAAAGAATGATTTTGAAGGAAAATCGGTTTTAGATATGGGGTGTGGTACCGGAGTTTTAGCAATACTAGCTGAAATGAAAGGGGCCAAACCTATTGACGCCATCGATTATGACAATTGGTGTTATATAAACAGTTTGGAAAATGTAGAACGCAATAATTGTCAACATATAACTGTTTTAGAAGGCGACGCCAGTATTTTAGGAGAAAGAACATACGATATCATTATAGCCAACATCAACCGAAACATATTGCTTAACGATATGGAAGCCTATATTAAATGTTTAAACCCTAAAGGTGTCGTGTTTTTAAGTGGATTTTATAAAGATGATATTCCTGCTATAGAAGAAGAATGCAATAAACACCATTTAAAGCTCGTTGATACTATTGAGAAAAACCAATGGGTTGCTTTAAAATTTATAAATTAGTCACATTAATATTATTGAGATGAGTACTAAAGAAAAAATACAAGAACAAGGAAGTGTTGACACTTTAGAGCAAAAAAACAATGAAATTGTATTGTATAACGATGAGGTAAATACTTTCGATCATGTTATAGAAACGCTTATTTATGTTTGTGATCATACTCCAGAACAAGCAGAGCAGTGCTCAATAATTGTTCACTACAAAGGAAAATGTACTGTTAAAACAGGGCCTTACGATGAATTGGAGCCAAGATGCTCTATGTTATTAGAAGCCGGGTTAAGTGCAGAATTAATTTAAAAAAAGCATCTACTTTAAAAGTAGATGCTTTTTTTTAAGAAGTAAAACTTTAAAGATGCTGCTCCTTAGATTAATAGCTTGGTAAAGCTAATACTTATCATAGGTCTATTTTATGATTTTAATCATAAAGTCAATTTGAAAAACTCCTAATATTTATTTTTCAGCAGATTTTTCACTTTTCATAACTATGGTTCTGTAAGGGAAAGGAATTTCGATTCCTTCCTTATCAAAACGTTTCTTTATACTTTCTAAAACATCACATTTCAAAGCAAAACTGTCTGAATAGTTTTCAGCCCAAGTCCACGCACGAATAGTCATGGAAGAATCGTTCAGTTGGGTTAAGGCCGTCTTTACTATAGGTAAACCGTTAGCTTTATCCAATTCCGATCGATTGTCAAAAATTAATGGGTGTTTCTCGCATTCTTCACGCATGATCTTTTTAGCCAAATCGATATCGCTGTCATATGAAATACCAATTTCTATACGTTCGCAGCATTTCAGTTCTCCCAAATCGTAATTTATTAATTTCTCTTTATTAATAATGGCATTTGGAATTACAATCATTTTATTTTCATAATTACGTATAATGGTATGGCGTAAAGTAATATCTGTAACCGTTCCTAGCATGGTGTCTGTTACCTTTACTGTATCTCCAATTTTAAAAGGTTTAAACGTAATAATAAATATACCTCCAACTAAGTTTGATAGAGCTTCTTGAGAAGCGACACCGGCAATCAATGCAATTACACCAGCACCACCTAAGGCTGTTTGCGCAACGCCTTTAAGAGAAGGAAAAGCTAACAGTCCGAATAAGATACCAACAAAACAAATGGTAAAGACAGCCACATAGCGTAGAAACTTAAAACTTGTAGGGTCGTATTGAAGCGCTATTTTTTCTTGAATTTTATATTTAAACCACATGTTGCAGCTGGTGGCCGCTATTATAGTTATTATGGATAAAATCCCTAAATAAGAAGTTAATCTAAAGCCTTTAATAAGAGCTTCACTTTTATCATTATCAACAAAATTTAAGGTTAAAACAATAAACCCAAGGACTATCCATAATAAAATTAAGATCCGATTAATAATATTAAAAGGTCTTAAAGGCGTATTTGGAAGGGATTCAGCGGCTTTTTTTGTCAGCCATTTATGTAGTCGGTTTGTTAGAAAAATAAGTGTAATAACAAAAATGACAACTATTGCGGAATAGATTAATTGCGATTTGTGTGCTTCAATATACTCTATCATATTCTAATTTTTAAAACTATTATTTTATCTTGGTACCAATTGTGGTTTTTCTTTCTTTTCTCTAATTAGGTAGATGCCAATAAATATTAAAATTCCCCCTACAAGATACCAAATAGAGAACTCTTCTCCATCCAGTAAGCCCCAAATAACCGCAATTAAGGGTAGTAAATAGGTGACTGTACTTGCAAATACAGGTGAGGTGTTTTTAATCAGTTTATAATATAAAATAATGGCTAATGCTGTACCTAAAATAGAAAGAATTCCTAAATAAGTCAAAGCTTCCCAAGTTTCAGAGTTTGAATTAAAGGTATTGAAAAACCCTGAATTAATTAAGATTATAAAAGCAGGTAGGGTCCAAATAGTAAAAACACTACCAGAAAGTTGTTTTGAAGGAACGTGATCTAGTTTTACTTTTATTATTAAAGCGGCCAAGGCATAACAAGCTGTTGCAAGTACAATTAGCAAGGCGTGTCCTATTTTCGAATCGTCACCTTTTGTTTCTGAAAAGTACATTAGTGTAGCGGCACCTAAAAAACCAATAAGAGCACCTATAATTTGAGTGGTTTTACTTTTTATTCCGAAGAATGAAAAACCTAGAATCAAAACAAAAGCAGGTACAAGGGAGTCTAAAATTCCAGCTATGGCGCTGCTTACTTGTGTTTGTGCTATAGGAAAGAGAAACATGGGAAAGAAATTTCCGAAAAAACCAGCAAGCACGACCCAAAATAAAGTATTCTTATCCATTTTCCTTAAGGCAGGAATTCCTAGAAAAGCTAGCAGCAATCCTGAAACCCCAACTCTAATAGCACCTATTTGAAAGGGTGTAAAAACAAGTAAGGATTTTTTAATTAAAATAAAGGAACTTCCCCAAGTAAGTGCTAGTATTATGAGTAGGAACCAACGGTTTTCAAATAATTTTGCCATGGGTACAAAGTTAAAAAGCAATTGTTGAATACAATTGCTTTTTAACGGATTTTAAATTAAATATTTGTAACCTCAAAACCTATAGAAAGGCCTGATGTTTTAAATTATACGGTGCTAACTTCATGTTCTTCTAAATGGGCTTCTTCCTTTTCTTCTGCATATAAGTAGCGTTCCTTGCTATCATCTAACTCATCCATCCATTCTGTGTGATGCGTTTCTGCCATAGTACCTGTTACAACACTTTGGAATGTTTTATCTCTATATGTTAAGATGTTCTCATCTTTATCTTTTAGCCATTCTTTAAACATTTCAGCTACTTTGTCCACGTTAAAATCCGGATAATCGGATAGAGCTAATAAATCTTTGATATAAGCAGATTGAAAATCTACATGGTCGAAACTAGTTTTTAATTTTTCGTTTTCAATTAACCATTTGTTAATGTCTAAACGGCGTTCCGCCTTTGTTGGGATTTTGTAGCGTCCCATGATATAATCTCTAGAAACCCATGCTTGAGCATCAAACATGTTGAATGTGTAGTACTGATCTTGCATGCCTAGGTAAATTAGGTTTGGTGCATCGTTAAAGAATATTCCTTTGTACAAATGGTCTGGGTATAGATTGTTTTTTGTTTTCAAACGTAGTTCATCAGGTAAGAAAGGAAATTTATGTTGGTATCCAGTACACATAATAACAGCATCAAACTTTTTAGATGTTCCATCTTTAAAGTGAGCAACATCCCCATCAAAATACTTTAACAATGGTACTTCTTTAATACCCTCGGGCCAATTCACACCAATTGGGTTGCTTCTATAACTTAATGTAACAGATTTTGCTCCGTGTTTATGGCATTGCACTCCAATATCCTCAGCAGAATAACTACTTCCAATAATTAACAAGTCTTGATCTTTGTATGGATCGGCTCCTCTAAAATCATGAGCATGTAATACTTGACCAGGGAATTCGTCAATTCCTTCAAAATACGGCATGTTTGGAGTAGAGAAGTGCCCTGAAGCTACAACTAGGTAATCAAACTCTTCTGTGTAAGTTTTGTCAAGTTTTAAGTTGTCTAAAACAATTTTGAATTTTTGGGTGTCTTCATCGTAGTTTACCCAACGTACAGTGGTATCGAAACGGATGTAATCGCGAACATTATTCTTTTTAATTCTACCTTGGATATAATCGAATAAAACTGGTCTTGGCGGATAGGATGAAATTGGTCTTTTAAAATGTTCGTCAAAAGAATAGTCTGAAAATTCTAAGCATTCTTTTGGGCCATTAGACCAAAGGTATTTATACATACTACCATGGATTGGTTCTCCATATTTTCCGACACCTGTTCTCCAGTTGTAGTTCCACATGCCTCCCCAATTACTTTGTTTTTCAAAACAAACAATTTCAGGAACTTCATGTCCGTTTTTTTTAGCCGCTTCAAAAGCTCTTAATTGGGCCAATCCACTAGGTCCAGCACCAATAATTCCAATACGTGTTTTTTTCATATATTAAATTATAAATTATTAGAACTGCATAAGGTTTCCCTCTGCAGCACTTTTGTTATTAGTATTTTTAGGTAAAATAGCTGCGAATGGCAGCAAGGAAGACTTCAATCGTTTGGTAGTTGAAAGAAAATAACTTGTGTAAGCTTTTTCTAATAAGATTGATGTTTTATACCGTTGCCGATAATATATTGTATTATTCTTAAAAAACCTAATTAATGCTGCGGAAAATTAGGTGAAATTGGGGGTTTGATGTTTATTCACTATTTTAAAATGCGAAAGCAGTAGTAGGTAATGAGTTATTTTAACTTTTAGTTTTGTTGTTTAGGCGTGTGAAGGTTTTGTTGTTTGAGGTGGAAAAAAGAGGTTGTAATTATTCTTTAAGTACAAGCTGGATGGCATCCATTCTTACTCGAGCATTTTTAATAAGTGATGCCAAGGCTGCCTGTTCTTCTTGAGCTATTTGAAGTTCTTCAGGTCTGATGTTTTTGTTTTTCTTCTGAAGCGTTTTTAGTCTGTTTATTTCATGATCAAGAGTGAAATTCATGTTTTTCAATCCGTTTTCTATTTTCTTCGCTCCCTTGTCGTTAGCGATTTCTTTGGCTGCCGAAATCATTTTTGGTAAAATGCGGTCTACTAAGTTCTCATTATCTAACAAAGGCTCAATTTGGCTTGGAATTAAGTTTTTGTCGAATAAATCGATAGGATACCTATCGGTTACGTCTTTGCCACTCATGTCTACTACAATTCTTATGGGTGTATTAGGAAGAAAACGATTTACATAAACGCCTTGTTTTTGAGAGGTTTCAAGTACAAAAATTAATTCAAGTAAAAGCCCCGGTTTATTCGTTCCTCTCAGGATTCCGAAACTAGCGCTTCCCGTGCCTGAACCTAATACCAAATCTATGCACTCTGTTGTTATGGGGTGATCCCAACTTAGGAAGTTAATATCTTCTCTAATTAGCGCGTGATTTCTATCGAAGGTAACGCCAATGCCTTCTTGGGGAATTGAAGGAAAGGTTTCAGTAGTTACTGAAGCCGGGTGTAGGAAGTAGGTTCTTGATGCTAGGTCTTCCATTTCTATATTAAAATGAGAAAAGACTTTCGTTAAATAAATTTCTAGGCTTTTATCGGAGTCTTCCTTTTTAACTTGGTTTACTATTTTTTCTGCTATTTTAGGTCGAAACGAATTCATTTCTAATAATTTGTCACGTCCGTCGGCAAGACTCATTTGCAGTTCTTTTTGAAAGATAGATGTGTCGGAAATTAATGCATTAAGTTCTGAGTTGTTGTTTTCTAGGTGATTGGATTTGGTAAGCCTTAACAGTCGCTCACCAAAAAGTTGAAAAATTTTATGTCCGCCCTCAATATTTTTTTCAAAGGCATTTAAGCCTTCATGAAACCATCTTACAAGTTTATGTTGCGGGCTGTTAGTCAGGTATGGAATATGAATTTGTATATCTTCAGTTTGACCAATTCTGTCCAAGCGTCCTATTCGTTGCTCCAGCAATTCAGGATGAATTGGTAAGTCAAATAATATGAGATGATGCGCGAATTGAAAATTTCGTCCTTCGCTTCCTATTTCCGAGCAAAGGAGAATTTGTGCGCCATCCGATTCTGTGAACCATGCCGCATTTCTATCTCGTTGTACAATTGTAAGGTCTTCATGAAAAACACCAGCTTTTAAGTTGGCACGTGTTGTTAAGGCCTGTTCTAAGCCTAAAACTTTGTCTTTGCTTTTACAGATTAGTAATGCTTTTTCAGGATAAATTTCTTCCAACTTAGTTAAAAGCCAATGTACGCGTGGGTCTTCATTAAACCCAAACTCTTGTTTATTTGTAGTTTCTTCTGGGCTTATATCGTGGTTGAATTCATTGGTTAGTCGTTGCAGCCACAGACTATGTTCTTTTGTTGAATATAAAGGAATGAGCTGAGCTTTTCTTTTAGGGAAACCCTTCATTGCAGACCGGGTATTTCGGAATAACACACGTCCTGGACCATGTTGATCAAGTACATCTTCAATTAGGTTGTTTTTTTCTAAATCCCCTCCTTTAAGTACTGATTGTATCCTTTTTTTAGGAAAAAGTGTCTCTAAAGTTTTTATGTCGTTAGAGTTCAATTCTTTTCCTAGGTAAAATTTTTCCACAATGGTGGCTATGTGTTTATGCTCAGAGGTCTCTTTTAAGAATTCGTCGAAGTCCACATATCTATTTGGGTCGAGTAATCGGAGTCGTGCAAAATGACTTTCTTCCCCTAGTTGTTCTGGGGTAGCGGTTAGAAGTAATAATCCCTTTGCCACTTTGCTTAAAAGTTCCACCACTGCATATTCCGGGCTTACTTTGTTTGTAGCCCATTCTAGATGATGTGCTTCATCTACCACAAGCATGTCCCAATCGGCATTAATTGCTTGTCGGGTTCGTTTTTCTGATCCTGCTAAAAATTCAGTACTACAAATAATTAATTGATTGTCGAGAAAGGGGTTCCCTTCAGGCGCACTAGCGTCAAGTGATTCGCAACGCAGTTCATCAAAAATATTAAACCACAAATTAAACTTACGCAATACTTCTACAAACCATTGGTGAACTAAAGATTCAGGAACGAGAATAAGCACCCTAGAAATTCGTCCACTCAACAATAAGCGATGTATGATTAGGCATGCTTCGATGGTTTTCCCAAGTCCAACTTGATCTGAAAGTAAGACACGAGGAGCGTATCTTGAACTTACTTCATGTGCTATATAAAGTTGATGTGGGATGAGGTCTATCCGTCCACCTACAAAACCATTTACGGGAGATATTCTTCTGTTGTATTCGTGTTGAAGTGTTTCTCTTCGCAAAGTAGAGGCCTGAGGCGTGTCTACATCTCCCATGAAAAGTCTGTCGACTACTTCGTAGTTTACGGTTACATCACCCAAATCGGTTTCCGAAATTTTTTTGTTTTCTCCAACATACACATAAAGGCCATTCTCCTGCTCAACTTTTTTGATTAGTAGGGATTGTTTATTTGTGTCTTCTATAGTATCCCCTGGTTTGAAAACTATGCGGCGTAAAGGAGCATTTTCTGTAGCATATACTCTTGTTTCACTAGATAAGGGGAAATATAGCGTTACTTTTCGGTTGCTGATTTCGGTTAATATACCAATTCCTAGTTCCGGCTCGCCATTGCTAGTGTATCTTTGATTTGGTTGGAAGGTCTCCTGATTATTCATGATTGTAAATTCATTTATGCTAGCTTGTAATGGTCAAGTATGTGACAGAAAGCGGTAGAAGGATGTCGATAAATTTTAAATGTCTGTTATGACAAAGCGTTGTTTTTGTTTTTATTAGGTATGTCCTATTAAATAAAGTCAGCTATGTGTTTAGGAACGTAATTTAGTAAAATTTAAAATGTAAAATAAGGGTTTTTGTAGTTGAGTTAAGAATTAAAAGTGGGAGTGGCTTCCCATTAAATCTTCAGGTTTTAAATTTAGAGTGCTAAAGAAAACCGAAGTCGATGTTTTTAATATCTAAGCAATGTTCATGTGAATAAATACAATAAAGTTGCCTATATAAATTTGTGAAAAGGATGTTTGCGTTTGTAAAAACTAGATCTCTTCAAGATGGCTGTTTTGTTTTAAGTTAAATATAGAGTGGTGCCGTTTTGTATTTAAATATTTTTATTGCTGGTTTTTAGAGTTTCATAATCAGTTTTAAACATGCTTATAATTTCAGCCGAAGGAGCTTTAATTTTATATTCGGAATCACTATTAATTATTATTTCTTTCATGTCTTGGGCTTTTTTATTTTTCCAAAACCCAGCTTTTGTGAATCCAATTGCACATATTTCCCCATGTTGTTCAAACGTTTGTCGATGGTACACCCACTTATCATCTGAACCCTCAAGTTTAATGGTTACATCGAACTTTTTAAATTTTATCAATGGTTTTTTGTAGATTATTTTTTGAGATGCTAAAACTCCAAACATTCCTTTTTTTATGGTGTTTTCATATAAAGTTGACCGAAAAACAACTTCGTATCTTATAAAATCCATGTAATAAAAATATTTTGAATTTGCCATGAACCTAAAAGATTCACAATCCAAGATATTCACTCTTCTTGTTCTAGTAAAATCTGAAGTTGGTTTTACTTTCTTCCAAAATACTCTTGAACCAATATAGATATAAAGCATGTGTAACCAGTAGTAAATCATTTTTTTGAGATTTAATTTAGTAGGTTACTTAATTGTATGGGTATTAAGACTGTATGTTGTGTGCGTACTAAGATAATTTATTTTAGTTGAAGTTATAGGGGAATTAACAGTTTTGGTTCCAAGACGTTATTTTTATAGTTGTTTAAGTTAGAAATAATTTTTTTGATAGTATTTATTTATGGTCGGTGAGGATTTTGGTTAGTAACTATAATCAGGGAATTAATTATCTATGGTGTTCGCGGTAGTACTTTTTATATAATTCATTTTGTTATATTTCATAATCAAAATTGCACTTATGATACTAATTGTTATAATTGTTAATTTTTGTTTTATTTCAATTCCATTCAATAACTCGCTTTGTGAAATATTAAAGAAAGCGTGAAATAAAGCCACAAATATTAACGATTTTGATTTGTCAGCTACATATCCAATTCCAAAACTACCTGCGAATAGAGTTAGAAAAAAGATTAAATTGTTAAATGATAGTTCAAAATTCAGGTGCCAAACAAACCATAAAACAGTAATTATTAAATACTTGATTAGTTTGTTTAATTCGTTTAATTCAAATTGTAAATAATTCCTCCAACCGTATTCTTCGAATAAGGCATAAATCAAGATTATTGCTATATATTTTGGTGCATTTAGGTAGGGTTTTCCTGTATTCAAAATTCCGACTAATGAAAAAAGAACTATCGGAATACTGATAGCTAAAAGTGTCTTTAAGAATCCTATTCCTAACAATTTTAGTTCGGTTGGTCTTTTTAAAATTTTTACAACAAAAAGCCCTCCCAGCAATGGTCCAATTCCTTGTAACAAAACATTGATGTAAAGATTTGAATTAGCAAAGAAATCAGGTTTAATTTCAGTTATGTAATATCTTAATCCAATTGCAATAGTATAGAATATCATAATTGCAGTAATTCTTTTGGTTGAATTTGTCATCTTTCTAAATTTTTCTCAAAAGAATGTATTTTAAAAAGTCGTATCAATTTAAGTATTCTCAATTGTTGTTTTTGTACGATGAGTTGGTATTACAAGTAGTGTTTTTGTGTAAGGTATGCTTTGTTAGTTCGCAGTGCTTGTGTGTTGCGTGGTTAAGTACGAAATTTAGTAAATAAAGACTGGATAGAAAATCTGCAAGGATTTCCTAAAGGAAACCAAACGAATAAAACGAGGAGTAACTTGTATGGGATATTATTTCTTGATTATTTTTTTTGACGCACCTATAGTTGTTAGTTATGATATATAGAAGGTCATGATTGCTTTTTTGTAGGTAGTGCCGTTTTGTACTTCTTGTCCGAGTAGGTTATGAATGGATTGATTTGGATTTGTATTAGTCATGTTTTCAGTTAGGTATATATAATTTATAGGTGCTGGTTTTTGTTTCTTGATATGATATGTCTAGAGTAATTATTAAGACATGGATTATTAGGTCATTATTTTGTGTTGTAAACCTGTTTATTACTATTCGATGTTTTAGTAATTTCCCTACAAAAAAACCTTGCTTTTACTTTAAAAATCAAATTGTTTAGTATATTTGAATTTTCGCTTAATTCTTAATTTTATGTTCCAAAAACCTTTCAATCTCTGTTATGAGAGAGGGATTTTTTTATTTTTTTATTTTCTCCTGTTTTCTTCCAATATTGTTTCTCAAAATGACATAGCAGTTAAAGCATTTGACAGTGTTTTCTATCATGTAGCGGTTAACGTTTCTTCATCGAATCCTATTAAAGCGATGCATTTGGCAGATTCGCTATACACTTATTCAGCTAACGGTAAACAGAAGTTGAAATCGGTTATGTTGAAAGCTGATATACTTGAGAAACAGGAAAAACGTGGTGAGGCAATTAAGCAAGCTATAAAGGCATTGCAGATAGCAAAAGATGAAGATGACTATGTTTTTCAGGCTCGGATTTATGGTTTTTTATCTACACAATATCGAACTGTTGGATTTTTAGATAAAGGAAAAGAATCAATAAGGAACGGGGTTGCCATTAGTTCAAAGATTAGTGATAAGGATGAGGTTACAAAGTACAAAGCAATGGCAGACCAAGAATTGGCAGAGTACGCTTTGGACGAAAAGGATTTTGAACGTGCTATTGAGCACATAAGATTAGCGATGCTATCCTATGAGCAAGAAGGAAACGAATCGTTCCGACATTTTTTAATAGGTAATAGTGAGGAGATGCTGGGTCGAGCCTATTTAGGACTTAACAATCCGTCAAGAGCATTACAGCACTTTTCGAAAGCGAATATAGATATTAATAAAGCAGAAGCGGGGAATACACTTTGGGCTGCTTTAATTTATCAAGGTTATTCAGCCGCCCTTTTGAAAACCAAAAAGCTAGATAGCGCTAAAATTTATTTAAATAAGGCGTTGAGTATTGCAGAGAATGGAAATCACAGTAGTTTAAAACAACGTGTGTATGAAACGACTTCTGATTATTATAAACAACTAAATATACTAGATAGTTTTTCGAAGTACGATTCAAAATATAATGCTATCACCAAAGAGAATAACGCCAAAAGGAAGGCTATGGTTAATGATGCCTACCAGAGTCTTCAAGAGTATCCTAATTCTGAATTTTCAAAAGATACCCTATATAAAATATTAGCTTTAGTTATAATATGTTTTATTGGTTTGGTGCTGTATTTTAAAAGGAAAAATTTGTTTGGGACTACTGAGGATGCCATAGATGACATTGAGAATAAAACTAATGATTTAAATCTTTCCACAAAAACCGAAAATGAAATTTTAGACAAGCTAGGTGAGTTTGAAGCTTCCAATGATTTTCTTGATAAAAACATTTCTATGTCGGTTTTAATAGGTAGGTTGCATACGAATACGAAGTATCTTCGGTATATTCTAAAAAAATATAAGGACAAGGATTATAATAATTATATAAATGAACTTCGTATTAATTATATAGCGGAAAAGTTAAATACAGATCCAGAATATTTAAATTATAAAATAAGTTATCTGGCAGACGAAAGTGGCTTTTCTTCACATAGTAAATTTTCAGCTAGTTTTAGGCAGCAAGTTGGCCTTTCTCCTTCAGAGTACATAGAGCGAATAAAAGATGAAAAAACTATTAGTTTGTGATAGTTTTATGTTTTAAGGAAAATGGTTCTGTTTTTTTAACATACAATTGACTAATTGTTAATCCAACAGATGAATCAGTCCGCTTATTTTGAGTACAATTAATATTT
>Ga0209075_1001759_pt1 | contig 19983 bp, 15 predicted proteins | sample Stecom2011_FD_187523 | JGI IMG/M metagenome (GOLD analysis project Ga0209075, IMG submission 187523) | Agricultural soil microbial communities from Utah to study Nitrogen management - Steer compost 2011 (SPAdes) (version 2) | ecosystem: Environmental > Terrestrial > Soil > Agricultural land...
CCGACGCCTGAAGATCAGGGTCGGTGCTTGCCAGTATCAGGCGGCCATGAAAAAGCTCCGATAGCCCCTCGGTAAGCGCAAAGCTGACGACAGAAAAAACATCTGAGGGAAGTTCACCAACACGCGCGGTGAACTGCAATCCGTTTGCCTGAGGCATATCTTCAATCCTTGAAGATATGTTTATCTAGAGATAAATCTGAGCAGGAAGTTACCAGCGATGGGCTCTAAAATCCAGTGGCCAGCCCCGCACCCTGCCTGGCTATCTATCCACTAGCAGGAAGCGCAGCCGGGGCTGCACCCCGACTGCTCTAGCCCTGGAGCTGACTTCAGCCAGATGAAAAACCAATGCCAGGCGTTTACTCAGCCGCCGCTACATGCTCCGCATAAGTATCGGCATCCATCAATCCATCAAGCTCGCCCTGGTCAGCAAGCTTTACCTTGAACATCCAGCCATCACCGTAAGGGTCTTCATTAACCTTCTCCGGCTCATCTTCAAGAGACTCGTTGATCTCGATAACCTCACCGGTTACCGGGCTGAACACGTCGGAGGCGGATTTCACCGATTCGGCAACGCCGGCTTCTTCGCCCCCAGTTACGGTATCGCCTACCTCGGGAACGCCGATGAACACAACATCACCCAATTGCTCCTGGGCAAAGTCTGTAATACCAACCGTGGCGGTGCCATCAGCGTGTACGCGCACCCACTGGTGGGTGTCGATGTATTTGAGATCAGAAGGTGTTTCACTCATAAGGGTAATTCCTGACAAAAATTTTGGGCAGTGTAACCGAAACCTTAGCGCCAGCGAACCTCTCGTGCCAGCTTCATGAAGGAATCGAGATATTGCACGCCCACATCTCGCTCGCGGCAGCCCAGGAATATCTGTTTGGATATGCCTTCTTTGCCCAGTTTTACCGGAACAATGCCCAGCCGGTCGCTGTATTCCGTGACCAGCCATCGGGGTAGCGCCGCTACGCCACGGCCGGCGGCGACCATTTGCAGCATGATGTCTGTGGTCTCGATGGTTTTGTGGCGTGCGGGGCGCATGTTTGCGGGCACCAGTATGTGATTGAAAACATCCAGCCGCTCTATCGCCACGGGATAGGTAATCAAGGTTTCCGATTCCAGATCCACCGCTTCTGCCCAAGGCTTGCCTGCCAGGCGGTGGGTAGCGGCAACCACCAGCACCTGCTCGTAATCAAACACAGGCTCAAACACTAACCCCGGCCTGTGCAGCGGGTCGGGAGTGACCAGCATGTCGATGTCGTGGCCAAAAAGAGCGCCAATACCACCGAATTGGAATTTCTGCTTTACGTCTACATCCACCGACGGCCACTGTTCAAGGTAAGGGCCAACAACTTTTAGCAGCCATTGATAGCAGGGATGGCACTCCATTCCGATACGCAGGGTGCCCGCCTGCCCTCTGGCGAACTGGCCGATGAGCATTTCCGCATGCTCAAATTGAGGTAACAGGCGATTAGCCAGTGCCAACAAGTGGCTGCCGGCTTGGGTCAATCGAAGTTGCCTGCCTTCTCGCAGCCAAAGCGGGGTTCCCAGCTGCTGCTCCAGTTTGCGTACGGAGTGGCTAAGCGCGGACTGGGTAAGGTGAAGGCGGCTGGCGGCTGCCGTCAGGGAGCCTTCTGTTTCAACGGCTCGGAGCACTTCCAGATGGTTACGTTCAATCATTCGGCAATCCATGAATGGAATTAATGGAACCCTGAAATAATACCATTATTTTTCATTGACCCGGAACGCTAATCTGGCAACTCCTATCAACGCCTCACTAAACACAGAATCAGGAGTTTCAGATGACCATTACGCACAACCTCGGCTACCCGCGCATCGGCGCGCGCCGGGAACTGAAATTTGCTTTGGAAGCACTTTGGAATGGCCCCTCTTCCGAACAGGCGCTGCAGGAAACCGCAGCCGGGTTGCGTTCGCAAAACTGGCAAGAGCAGGCAGGTCTTTCCCTGGCGCCCGTAGGCGATTTTTCGCTTTACGATCAGGTGCTGGACATGAGCGCGACACTTGGCAATTTGCCGGAGCGGGCAAGCGCCCATGAAGGTTCACCGCTGGACGAGTATTTTCGTGTGGCCCGGGGCCGCTCCCCAAGCGACAGTGCCTGCTGCAGCGTCCATGCGGGCGAAATGACCAAGTGGTTTGATACCAACTATCACTACATAGTGCCGGAGTTCAGTGCCGATACGAATTTCAGCCTGAACGCTGATCGCATACTGGTGCAACTGGCGGAAGCCCGCGCTCAGAGTGTAAACACCAAGCCTGTCATCATCGGCCCGGTTACCTATCTATGGTTGGGAAAAGCCAAAGATGAATCTGATCGCTTGAAACTGCTCGACAAGCTGCTGCCGGTCTACACCGAGTTACTGGCGAAGCTCGCGGATGCGGGTGCTGAATGGGTGCAGATTGATGAGCCGGCACTGGTTACCGAGCTGGATGCCGACTGGAAGCATGCTTTCATTCTCGCGTACCACGAACTGAAAACCGCTCCGGTAAAACTGCTGTTGACCACTTATTTTGGCGAGCTAAGGGAAAACCTGCAACTTGCCTGCGAACTGCCTGTGGCAGGCATTCACTTGGACGCTATCAGCGCACAAAACGAAGTTGCGCGACTGGCCGACTGGCTGCCAGCTCATAAGGTGCTGTCCCTCGGTGTTATCAACGGCCGAAACATCTGGAAAACCGACCTGAATGCCACTCTGGATCTTCTGGAGCCGCTGAAGGAAAAGCTGGGCGAGCGTCTTTGGCTGGCGCCTTCCTGCTCTCTTCTGCATGTACCGGTTGATCTGGAAAGTGAAACCACGCTGGATGCCGAAGTGCGCAACTGGCTGGCTTTTGCCCGGCAGAAACTGCAGGAGTTAAACACTCTGGCGAAGGCTCTTGATGAAGGTCGAGAAGCCGTAGCCAAAGAACTGGCCGCCAATCAGAACGCCATCGAGAGTCGCCGCCAGTCCTCAAGAGTACACAACCCCGCGGTTGCGGAAGCCCTGTCAGCCATTACGCCTGAGCATGGCCAGCGCAAGAGCCCGTTCAGCACACGGTTCAAGCTGCAGCAGGAACGATTCAAGCTACCCGCCTATCCGACGACCACCATTGGTTCCTTCCCGCAAACGCCGGAAATACGCGCGGTTCGCAAGGAGTTCCGCCAGGGCAACCTGAGCCAGCAGGACTACACCGCGCGGATTCATGAAGAAATTGCTTACTGTGTTGAGCAACAAGAAGCGCTAGGCCTGGACGTGCTGGTGCACGGCGAAGCTGAACGCAACGACATGGTGGAGTATTTTGGCGAACAGCTGGAAGGCTACGTGTTCAGCCGGTTTGGCTGGGTGCAGTCCTATGGCTCACGATGCGTAAAACCACCAATCCTGTTTGGTGACATCACCCGCCCCAATGCCATGACCCTAGACTGGACCAAATACGCCCAGTCCCTGACCGACAAGCCCATGAAAGGCATGCTCACCGGCCCGGTTACCATTTTGAACTGGTCGTTCGTGCGGGATGACCAGCCTCGCAAGGACACCTGCCTGCAGTTAGCGCTGGCCGTACGTGAAGAAGTTCAGGATCTGGAAAAAGCCGGGGTAGGGATTATCCAGATTGATGAAGCCGCCTTGCGTGAAGGCTTGCCACTGCGCCAGTCAGACTGGAATACCTATCTGGAGTGGGCTATCGAAGCCTTCCGCATCAGTGCTAATGGCGTGCAGGATGACACTCAGATTCATACTCACATGTGCTACTCGGAGTTCAACGATATCATCGGGGCCATTGCCCGCATGGATGCCGACGTGATCACCATCGAAACATCACGCTCTGCCATGGAGCTGCTGGATGCGTTCAAGGGCTTTGAGTATCCCAACGACATAGGGCCAGGGGTTTACGACATCCACTCCCCGAACATTCCGCGAGTGGCACAAGTAACCGATTTGATGAGCAAAGCCGCAGAGAGGATTCCGGCAGAGCGCTTGTGGATAAACCCGGATTGCGGCCTGAAAACCCGCCGCTGGGAGGAAGTCATACCTGCTCTGGAAGCAATGGTGGCAGCAGCACGAGAGCTTCGCGGACAAAACGCAGAAAGTGAGGTTGCAGAGCAGGAGCTGGCAGAAGCGGCTCAGTAACCGGTGCTGTTCTGATCCAGCTCAAACTCGAAACTCCGGGCCCGGCAGACCTCCGTAGTGAAGTCGCCGGAAGCCTGGAGCTCAAACCAACGATACCCGGGCGCCAGGTCATCTACAGAGAACTTGCGTGAGCCGGAGGTAAATTGAATGCAGGTGGACGGCGTAGCCAACAAGTGCACGCCGTTTCTTTGCTGCTCAAAGGTCTGGTGAATGTGGCCCCACAACACAATTTTTACTTGCGGGAACCTGTCAATCAACTGCCAGAACTCTTCACGGTTTCTCAGCCCAATATCGGCCATCCAATCGGTATCAATATCAACGGGGTGATGGTGCAGGGTTACAAGGGTCGGCACATCCGGATTCTGCTCCAGCATCTGTACTAAAAAACCCAACTCGGATTCCGCGAGCTCCCCATGCACTTTACCCGGTACGGACGAATCCAGAAGAATAAACTGCCAGCCGCCCTGCACAAGGTGACGACGGTTTGCGCCGTAGCGAGCGGCAACTTCTTTCAGGGAGGGAACCTTGTCGTGATTACCGGCAATCCAGGCTGATGCACAGTTAAAAGCAGTAAAACTCTCGCCTAGCGCACAATAAGCTTCTTCCGATCCATCCTGAGCAAGATCGCCAGTGGCAAGAATCAGATCCGGCTGCCCGTGCGAAGCAAGCACTTCAGCTATGACTGCATTGAGGCTGTCGCGGGTATTAACACCAAGCAGCGCGCCATCAGCACTGGCCATAAGGTGTGGATCCGTTAGCTGCAGTACCCGAAGTGGCCGGGCGGTTTCCTTTGAGGTCATGATGCTATTGGTCTGTTTGCTGCCGTCAATGAGTAACAGATTTACGGGCTACCACGTTACACAGGCTCCCATGATCTGAGGGCAAGTGTACGTTGTAAGCTACCGAATTTATCACTTGCTATTGGAACCGATGTCACATTCTGGCCTAACGCAGGCAAAATATTGCGCGATTTGCCAACTCTATTCGCCTTTCACAGCACCTGATTTACTGGCAGCCAGGCGCAAAAACTCTTAGTCGACACCCTGCCGGGTCGTCCATGCCGCATGTTCAAGAGGCAGGTGGCCGAATCTCAGACAGTATTCCAGCCAGTCGGCCAGGAACCCATTAACCTGCGTCTTTTCATCCGGGTGGTGCATAAAACGGTTAGGATAATCGTTGACCGGCGCAATCTGCGTGTCGCGATAACAACTTATGACCTCTGCCATAACTGCATCGTGGTATACACGCACGGTCATCTGCGGATTGTTAAGCCAGCGACCACTATTGTGTATTTGTTCGAGCAAGAGGGTTTCGGTATATCGGGCGGTTTGCAGCACCTTGATTCGAACCCGGCCCAAATATTCGCTTTCCCGGTGCAACTCAATGTCGCAGACGGGCTGATCACCTGCTCTCAGTTGGCGTAATCTTTCAATGCGGTGGTAGTTACCCTCACACAGGGCTCCAAGCTGCCGCAGGTCGGGCACGTAGCGCTTGGGTTTCATTGCCCATTCATTCATGGCTACCACCCTGCCCGCAGTCTGGCACGATTGATCTGCAGCCATTGTATGGCAATGATTGCTGCTGCATTGTTGATGCGGCCGTCGCTGATCATCGCTATGGCTTCGTCTGCTGAAACCACATGGGCACGGATGTCTTCGCTTTCCTCTTCCAGTCCGAACAGGCCGCCTGCGGATTCGGTGCTGACTTTGCCGCAATACAGGTACACCATTTCTGTAGTGCCACCCGGCGACACCAGGTAATCACAGATTTTTTCGAGTTTGCTGAAGCTGAGGCCGGCTTCTTCTTCAGCCTCTCTTTGGGCGACTTCTTCGCTGCTCTCGCCTTCTTCGTTCATTCCAGCGACCAGTTCCAGCAACCAGGGGGATTGGTCTCGCCCCAAAGCGCCCAGGCGGAATTGTTCCAGCAGTACCACTTCGTCCCGTTCGGGGTCGTAGGGAAGCACGCAGGTGGCATCGCCACGAATGAAAAGCTCGCGGGTAAACTGCGGCATGTTCCGGCCATCAAAGCGCGGGTGAGTCAGGCACAGCTTGTCCATGCGAAAGAAGCCCTGGAAGACGATTTCGCGTTTTTCAACTTTGACATCACTGGCTTTGAACTGGAACGGCTTGGTCATGCTTTACTCTGTGTTGAAATCGGTTTTGCACGATAGCCGGTTGGTGTTGTTTATTGCAAGCCTGCTTGGTGCAAGACAGTTGTGGGAGAACGCTTCCCAAAACACGCTGTGAATACGTCCCTGTACGCTTGGCTACGCCATCCATGGCTTCGCACAGTTTTGGGAAGCGTTCTCCCACAACTGCCCCGTGCATCACAGTAATACGCTGACAGTAATTAGCTGGCTGGATCGCGCCCAGCCAGCTAATCAGGCTAAGAACTTACACTTTATCGTATAGCTTACTCCCTGACTCCACGAACTCCCGGGACTTTTCCTTCATGCCTGCATCCACGGCTGAAATCTCATCAATGCCGTGTTCGGCTGCATAATCGCGAACTTCCTGGGAGATTTTCATGGAGCAGAATTTCGGGCCGCACATGGAGCAGAAGTGGGCCACTTTGGCGGATTCCTTGGGCAGGGTTTCGTCATGGAAGGCGCGGGCTGTGTCCGGGTCCAAACCGAGGTTGAACTGATCTTCCCAGCGGAATTCGAACCGGGCTTTGGATAGGGCGTTGTCGCGGATTTGGGCGCCGGGATGGCCTTTTGCCAGGTCGGCGGCGTGGGCGGCGATTTTGTAGGTGATGATGCCGGTTTTTACGTCGTCTTTATTTGGTAAACCCAAGTGCTCTTTGGGGGTGACGTAGCAGAGCATCGCACAGCCAAACCAGCCGATCATGGCAGCGCCTATGCCGGAGGTTATGTGGTCGTAGCCGGGGGCTATGTCGGTAACCAGTGGGCCCAAGGTATAAAAAGGCGCTTCGTCGCAGCATTCCAGCTGCTTGTCCATGTTCTCTTTTACCAGGTGCATGGGTACGTGGCCGGGGCCTTCGATCATGCATTGTACGTCGTGCTTCCAGGCAATTTTAGTGAGCTCGCCCAGGGTTTCCAGCTCGCCGAACTGGGCGGCATCGTTGGCGTCGGCTATGGAGCCGGGGCGCAGGCCGTCGCCGAGGCTGAAGGAGACGTCGTAGGCTTTCATGATTTCGCAGATGTCTTCGAAGTGTTCGTACAGGAAGCTTTCCTTGTGATGGGCCAGGCACCATTTCGCCATGATGGAGCCCCCACGGGAGACAATGCCAGTGGTGCGTTTGGCGGTCATGGGTACGTGGTGCAAACGCACACCTGCGTGGATGGTGAAGTAGTCCACGCCCTGCTCTGCTTGCTCAATCAATGTATCCCGGAAGATTTCCCAAGTGAGGTCTTCAGCGACACCGCCTACTTTTTCCAGCGCCTGATAGATGGGCACTGTGCCGACCGGCACCGGTGAGTTGCGGATCAGCCATTCGCGGGTTTCGTGAATGTTCTTGCCGGTGGAAAGGTCCATGATGGTATCGGAACCCCAGCGGATGCCCCAGGTGAGTTTCTCTACTTCTTCTTCAATAGACGAGGTAACCGCTGAGTTGCCGATGTTGCCGTTGATTTTCACCAGGAAATTTCGGCCGATAATCATGGGCTCGGATTCAGGGTGGTTAATGTTCGCGGGGATGATGGCCCTGCCCCGGGCAACTTCGCTGCGCACAAATTCGGGGGTAATTTCCTTTGGGATGCTGGCGCCGAACGATTGGCCGGGGTGCTGATCATCGGCCAAGCCTTGCTCACGAGCTTCCTGCAGCTTCATGTTTTCCCGTATGGCGATGAATTCCATCTCCGGCGTAATGATGCCTATGCGGGCGTAGTGCATCTGGGTAACGTTTTTATTGCCCAGCGCCCTCAGCGGCTTGCGCTCATCCATAAAACGGAGCGGGTCCAGCTGCGGATCTTTCATTCTGCGACGGGTGTATTCCGAGGTGTAGCCTGCCAAGGGAGCCGTATCTTCACGCTCCGCTATCCAGGCCGCGCGGATGGCGGGAAGGCCTTTACGCAGATCGATGGTGGCTTCAGGGTCTGTGTATATGCCGGAGGTGTCGTACACCACAACCGGTGGGTTTTTCTCGCCACCCATTTCTGTGGGTGTGTCCTGCACGGTGATTTCCCGCATAGGCACCCGCAGGTCGGAACGGCTACCCTGCACGTATACTTTGCGCGACCCCGGCAAGGGCTGTATCGCGGCGGAATCGACGCGGGCGGAATCACTGAGGTAGGTAGGCAGATCTGTCATCATTCGCTCCCGGAATATTACTTTGGAATTCGGGTCGCGCATGACGGAGAGAGCCCCTACCCACGTGGTTCTCGGGTAGCACTGGCTCTTCGATAGCTTGGTCTCAATCCCTACGCCGGTATTATCCGGATCAGGTCGCGGGTTCTGCGATGCAATCTCAGCCGACTATCTGAACAAGTCAAACAGCCAGCACCCCGTCAAGACGCGAGTCTTTAATCTGTAGCACTCAAAGTGAGTGTTGTTTGCAAGTGTAGAGCTGAGCGCAATTATTGTCCATAATGGGAAGATTGTTTCAGTCGGCTTGCTTAACCATGCCATTACTGATGTTGCCTCCATGTCATCGCGGGCAATCCGGTATCCTTTTTCAGCGCCCCCAACTGGGCGCCGGCGCGCACATGTACTCAGGAGTAATAATGAAGAAACGATTGCTTTCCGGACTTATTGGCCTCTTGGCGGCTCAGCCTGCCCTTTCCCTGGACCTGGTTGAGACCTATGAGAAAGCACTCTCTTACGACTCCGGGATCGCGGCTGCTCAAGCCAGATTCGAATCCCAGCAGGCGGCCAGTGATATAAGCAAGAGTACCCTGCTGCCCCAGATTGGAGCCTATGCGCAAGGAAATCATACGGATTTTGACGCCAAAAACGGCGTGGGGGACAGCTACAAATCTCTTAACTACGGTGTGCGTCTCACCCAACCGGTATTCCGAGCAGACAACTGGTTTCGTTATGATTCCAGCAAATTCCAAACCGCAGCAGCCCAAGCTCAATACAATCTGGCACAGCAGCAGCTGATTCTGGATGTTGCCACTGCCTATTTCAACGTATTGCGGGCGCAAGACACTGTTACAACCGCAAGAGCAGGCGAAGCCGCCATTCGCCGGCAATACGAACAGGCACAAGAGCGTTTTGATGTTGGCCTGATAGCTATCACAGAAGTTTATGAAGCGCGCGCCAGCTACGACGATGCCAGAAGTATCCGGATTGCAGCAGAAAACCAGACGAACATCGCCCGGGAGCAACTGGCCCGGTTTACAGGCGAATATTCTGAAGACCTGCAAAACTTGCGTCAGAGCTTCCCTCTGGGTCAACCAGAACCGCAAGACCCATCCGCATGGGAAATGACGGCTCTTGAACAGAACTGGGCAATACAAGCTGCTATGTCAGTACTGGATTCAAGCGAATCCAATTTAGACGTCGCAAAATCTGGCCATATGCCAACGCTAGATCTGATCGCCTCCTACGGAAAAAATGAACTCGATGGCAACAAGCTTCCGCAACAGGAAGGGACCCAAGGTGTTATCGGCCTTGAGCTGAATATACCGTTATATATGGGCGGCGGAACTCAAGCTGGTGTTAGACAGCAGCGTTCGCTGGTTACAGTAGCTCAGGAGGATCTGAACACGACCCGCCGCGATGTAAGAGTGAGCACGCGCAGCCTGTACCTGACTGTAAACAACAACGTAGAGACTGCATCCGCCCTGGAGCAAACGATTATTTCCCGCCGCAGCGCACTGGACGCGACCCGCGCGGGGTATGACGTGGGCACCCGCAACATCGTTGAGGTACTGGATGCAGAGCGCGCTTACTACGTGGCTCTTAATGATTACGCCAATGCTCGCTACGACTATGTTACGAATACCCTCCGGTTAAAGCAGGCTGCCGGCACCCTTAGCCCTAGAGATCTTATTGAATTGAACAATTGGCTTAGCGCCAGTGCACCGGGAATTGAGGCTCTGGCCAACGACAAACAGACCCTGAAAGACCCGACTCGCTAGTTTGCGAGGCTAAAATCCGGATGAAAGCGCGGTGGGGAGCACATTCCTCCCCACCCAACGTTTACTGCCCCCCCCCTACACCAACCCAACTCAAACCCACTCGATAATTCCGTCAACCACCCTATCCAGCGCACCCTTGTTCTTATTGACCACCGACAATGCACGTTGCCCCCTGGCTTGACGCTCCTCAACATCAGTGAACAGGGCGAGCAGCTGTCGAAACACCTCATCTCCATCCCTGACCATGGTTACGCCACCATCATCAAGCAACCGATCATAGATAGTTTCAAAATTGAATACGTTGTGCCCAGAAATAACAGGAATTCCCCAGCCCGCCGGTTCCAGAGGATTGTGACCGCCACGCTCTATCAACGAGCCGCCCACAAAAGCCACATCACTGGCTCCGTAGAGCATCATCAGCTCGCCCATGGTGTCGCCCAGGTATACCTGCGCGCTGGAGGGGTCGTCACCTGAAGAGCGCCGCGCCAGAGAGAATTCCTGTCGGCCAATGAGTTCCGCTACTGACTCAAACCGCTCCGGGTGGCGGGGCACAATAATCAGCAGCGCATCGGGCTGATGCTGCAACAACTGCTTATGTGCCGCCAGCAACTGGGCGTCTTCGCCTTCATGGGTACTTCCGGCAATCCACACGGGGCGACCTGAAAGGCTGCTCTTTAGCTGCCCTGACGCCGCGCGCACTGAGTCAGGTATATCCACATCAAATTTGACGCTGCCTGTAACCGCAACTTTGGACGCGGCGACACCTATTCTTCGAAAGCGCTCTGCATCTTTTTCAGCTTGGGCTGCAACCCAGCTGATGCTGCGCACAATCGGTGCTACCAGTCGCTTTACACGTTCATAGCCCAGCGCTGAGCGCTCCGACAGCCGGGCGTTGATAAGAAAAACAGGGACCCCGCGAGACCGGCTCTGGCGAATCATGTTCGGCCATATCTCCGTTTCCATAATCACCAGTATTCTGGGGTTAACACGGTTCAGAAACCGGCGAATGGCACCGGGGGTGTCATAAGGTGCGTATGCATACTGAACCTGGTCCCCAAACATTTTCATGGCCTGCGTCTGACCTGTGTCTGTCATGGCGGTTAACAGGATTGTTATATCGGGATTGCGGGCGAGCAGCCGTCGCACCATGGGCGCAGCGGCAATGGTTTCGCCTACCGACACAGCATGAACCCAGACAACAGTGCCGCTGGCATGGGGAACAAAACCCAACCGCTGCCGCCAGTTGATGCGCAGCTCAGGCGCTTGACGGCCCTGCCACCACAACCGGATAAGAATAAACGGCAGTGCCAATCGTATAAGCTGTGAATAGATAAATTGAAGCACGCAGGACTCTCCCCAAAACAGTGCGGTATCATATCGCAAAGCCTGACCAGTTGCTTCCGACTGACACTGCCGGGCAACATAGCCATAGCCGCAACCCACTGAGCTAGCAGGACAGATTTCAAGTGAAGAAGAAACACCGTAAACAGGCGCGCAATACAGACTACGCAGCCTATCGCCACCCGCGTTGGTGGCCAACCTGGATCGGAATTGCTGTTATGTGGTGTGCAGCCCAGCTTCCCATCCGTTTTCAGTGGTGGCTTGGCAAATGCATTGGGCTTCTGGCGTGGCGCTTTGTCAAGAGGCGGCGCCATATCACCGAGGTTAATATACGCCTGTGTTTTCCTGAACTGACGCAGGCGCAGCAAGGTGCACTGGTTCGTAACAGTTTTATCGCAAACGGAATAGGCCTCATGGAGCTGGGTATAGCCTGGTTCCGGAATCCGGCAAAGCTTACGGGTATAACAGAGGTTCATGGCAAGGAGCATCTGGACAATGCGCTGGCCGAAGGTAAGGGTGTATTGTTGCTGGGCGGCCACTACAGCACCCTGGACCTTGGAGGCAGCCTGGTTACCGAGTACATTGAGGCAGATGTGATGCAGAGGGATCACAACAACCCACTGATGAACGCCGTTATGACCCGGGCAAGGGAACGTCGCTACGAGACAGTCCTGGGCGCCCGGGATCTTCGTGGGCTATTCCGCAGCCTGAAAAAGAATCGGACTGTGTGGTACGCCACAGACCAGGATTATGGCCGCAAAGATATTGTTTTCGCGCCGTTCTTTGGTATACCAACTGGTACTATCACAGCCACATCTCGTATAGCTGCACGCAGCCAGTGTAAAGTGGTTCCATTCAGCCATTTTCGACGGCAGGACAAGCCTGGCTATGACATATACTTTCACCCGCCGCTGGACCCCTTCCCAAGCGGCGACGACATGCAGGATGCGACGGCAATCAATCAGATTATTGAGCGCGAGATCCGGCGCGCACCCGATCAGTATCTCTGGATGCACCGCCGCTTCAAAACGCGGCCAGATATAAACGACCCAGGTTTTTATGGCGGCAAATAGCACGTCGGCGGCACCTGTAATATGGCTGCTCACAGACAACAAGCCCGGGCACCGAAATCAACTAAAGGGGCTTGGCAACCGACTACGGGTGAAAGCCGGGGCCAGTCTGTACTGGATCGACGCTCCCGACACACGCACACCCTTGTGGCGAGCGCTGCTGGCAATACCGCCCGGGCTGGGCAGATCGCTCCCCCACCCGGACCTGATCATTGCTGCAGGTGCGGGCACCCACAAACTGCTGCTTTCTTTGCGACGGCTCAAGAATGCCAAAACTCTGGTCATCATGAAGCCCGGATTCCCGCGCAACTGGATCGACGGCGCTATAATTCCCGCCCATGACGGCATTGCTCAAAACCGGGACACACTGATTACTGACGGTGTTATCAACACGGTCACACCCCTGGCCAGAATTACGGATAAACCCGAAGCCCTTTTGTTACTCGGTGGCCCATCACCCCATTACGACTGGGACGATGACGTGGTTTTCGGGCAGGTCACTCATCTGATCGGAGAGTATCCTGAATGGCGCTGGACCATCAGCAGCTCAAGACGAACGCCTGGAGCTCTCAGGGAACGACTAAATGAGCTGGCCGGCCTCAAGATTACCGTGGCAGACCCTGACAGGACCCATGAAGACTGGTTAAGCCACAGTGTAGCGGCATCCCGGGCTATCTGGGTAACCCCTGACAGCATGTCCATGGTATGTGAAGCTGCCACATCCGGGGTACCAACCGGGTTGTTCCAACTCCCCGAGCGTTCCGGAAGCCGTGTAGCCAGCGGCGTGCAACAATTGGTTGAGGCTGGCCATGTAGCGCGCTGGAGTGATCATGCAACCGTGATGGGCGGTAAAACTGGTCAGGAAAAACCTCTCTGGGAGGCTGACCGGGCGGCTCTATGGGTGATTAAACGCTGGCTGACACCTGCCAGCGAAAAGCAGAAAAGAGTAAAAGGGATGACTCCTTGAGAATTCTCCAGGCACTACCGGCTCTATACAGTGGCGGTGTAGAACGGGGAACCGTCGAGTTTGCGGCGGATCTTGTTCGCCACAACTGCGAATCCTGGGTTGTATCAAACGGCGGGCCTCTGGTGAAACGTCTTGAAGAGCAAGGCACAACCCACATCAGAATGCCCATTCATCGCAAGTCACCTGCATCCTTTGGGCAAATTCGCCCCATGCGTAACCTGATTCAGGAGCTTCAGCCAGACATTATTCACGTACGCTCACGCATGCCCGCCTGGATCGTGCGCCTTGCGTGTAAGGGGCTGCCTGCCAGCCAGCAGCCAGCCATTGTGTCGACTTTCCACGGCATGTATTCCGTAAACCCGTACAGCGCCATCATGGCAAAATCCGATCACGTGATCGCAGTATCAAACTGTGTACGCAACTACATCACCCACAACTACCAGGTTCCCGAGCAAAAGCTCACTGTGATACAGCGCGGAGTGGATGTGGATTACTTTCAGCAACAAACACTGAGTGAAACATGGCGACAATCTCTGTTTACCCAATTCCCACAGCTTGAGAACAAACATATTCTCATGATGCCCGGGCGCATTTCCCGGTGGAAAGGCCAGCTGCAGTTTCTTGAGGCTATGGCTGAAATCGCCCGCGAAAAACCAGACTGCCACGGCATCATTGTTGGCGGTGCAGAACCCGGGAAAGAGCGCTTCCTGCAGGAACTGGAACGACATCGCACAAAGCTCGGGCTTACTGACAAAGTCAGCTTCCTTGGGCAGCGGGATGATATGGCGGAGCTATATCTGCTTGCCGACCTGGTCTGTCATATGTCGACAAAGCCCGAACCCTTCGGCCGCACTGTTACCGAAGCACTTTCCTCCGGCACGCCCGTGGTTGCGTTTAACCGTGGTGGTGCAGCTGAAACGCTGCAGACATGCTTTCGCGACGGGCTTGTAACCCCTGATAACATTCAGGAGTTTGCCCAGGTAGCTATCAGATTGCTCGGTGACAACGCCCCGCACATTGAGATTCCATACCGGTTTCGGCTGCAGGCGCAAACAGAGTCGACACTGGAGGTTTACCGGAAGGTTCTTGGCAAAGCCGCTTCCACCTTTTGAAAATTATCTGGCAGATACATGTGTCAGGCTAGCGTCACTGCGGGCCCTTGGCCTGGTTTTTATGTTCAGCCCCACCTTCCAGCTCCGCCAGCATTTGCATCTCCTTTGCCTTGGCCAGCCTCATAAAGTTTCTGTTCGCGGCGGTAATCGCAACACTTAATCCAAACCATCCATTTCGGAATTGCCCACGAACCAGGTAATACTTAAGGAACTTGAGTGGGAACTCTGCAAACAGCCGCGCACTTGGAATTTTCCGGCCTTTTGCAACCAAAAACCGCGCCTGTTCCGATGAAAGCTGGCTGTATTTTTTCTCAATCTGCTCTAATGAAACGAGCGTTCGGTGAAGAACATCTCCTTTCAATTCAAGCACCTTGCCCACCTTAACCTGCGGGCGATCGTTATTGCTATCCTTCTCAGCCTCTATCGCTGCTCTGGTTCGGTTGTATAAACGAAGAATCTTCTTACTTCTTTCGTATCTGAACGGGTGGCCTTGCATAGGTGGGGACAGCACCCAGCGCATCTTGAACCCTGCAACATCATCCGGAATCGGCTTTTCAAACAAGCCCCGAATGTTCGCCACTAACTCATCAGACAATACTTCATCGGCATCCAGATCAAGCACCCAGTCGTTGCGACAAAGGCTTGCAGCATAGGCCTTCTGGCTGGCAAACCCCTCCCAATCGTTGTGCACAAACCGGGCCCCTGAAGATTCCACAATTTCTCTGGTTTTATCAGTACTTCCAGAGTCCACAACTAGTATTTCATCAGCCCAACCCATCACTTTTGCCAGTGACTCCGGGAGCCGCAACTCCTCGTTCTGAGTAATATAGTAAACAGACAACGGTAGTTTCATCATGATTCCTGGCATTAAAGCGGCCGACTAAAGCCATTGACCGGTCATTATTACGGTATCAATATGGTAAAGTATTTCGCTTCAGGTTGACGCTTTTCTATAGCTTTCACAAACTCAAGCCCGGAGCAAACCCATGATTCATCCCGTCATTATGGCTGGCGGTACCGGCTCGCGACTTTGGCCGTTGTCACGACAGCTGAACCCGAAGCAGTTTCTCAAGCTGACCGACAGCCCACTCTCGATGCTGCAATCGACCGTGGCCCGGCTTGACGGCATGGACACACAAAACCCGCTCCTGATTTGCAACGAAGAGCATCGCTTTCTGGCTGCAGAACAAATGCGGCAGTCCGGCCACGAAGATAGCTGTATTATCCTTGAGCCTTGTGGTCGCAATACCGCGCCTGCCATTGCCCTGGCGGCGCTTCAATTGTGCGAAAGCGCCGGGAGCGAAGACCCTCTGATGTTGGTACTTGCTGCCGACCACCTGATTACAGACGTCGAAGCTTTCCAGGATGGCGTGAAAAAGGCTGTGCCTTTGGCAAAACAAGGCAAACTTGTGACATTTGGCATCATCCCGCACCAACCTGAAACCGGATACGGCTATATCCATCGCAGTACCGAGTTGGCGACTGACTGTTACTCCGTTGACGGTTTTGTGGAAAAGCCCGATCTTGAGACCGCAAAAACCTATCTTGAATCTGGAGAATACCTCTGGAACAGTGGCATGTTTCTGTTTGGCGCCAAGCAATACCTGGCAGAACTGGAGCTGCACCGCCCTGACATTTTATCAGCCTGTCGCGCTGCGATGGCTGATACCAGCGAAGATCTTCACTTTGTTCGGGTAAGCCCGGAACTTTTTGCAAACTGCCCCTCTGAATCTGTTGACTATGCAGTCATGGAAAAAACGAACCATGCTGTGGTTGTTTCTTTGGACGCCGGATGGAGTGACATAGGCTCCTGGTCAGCGCTGTGGGATGTCAGTGAAAAAGACGCCAATGGCAACAGCCTCAGCGGCGATGTAATCGCCCACCAAACCAGCAACACTCTGGTTCGCGCAGACAGCCGGCTGGTAGCGGCAATTGGCGTTGATGATCTTGTCATTATTGAGACCAACGATGCCATTCTTGTTGCTCACAAAGACAAAGTACAGGACGTAAAAGCGGTGGTTGAGCAGATCCGAAACGATGGCCGACATGAGCACATGAATCACCGCGAGGTTTACCGTCCCTGGGGTGTATACGACTCCATAGACAGCGGGCCGCGTTACCAGGTAAAGCGGATCACAGTAAAGCCCGGCGCGAAGCTATCGGTTCAAATGCACCATCATCGCGCTGAGCACTGGATTGTTGTCAGCGGGACAGCACGCGTAACAAACGGTGAAAAAACATACCTCGTGACTGAAAACCAGTCCACTTACATACCGATAGGACAGGTACACTCATTGGAAAACCCGGGAGTTATCAATCTGGAGTTGATTGAGGTGCAGTCGGGTTCTTATCTTGGTGAGGATGATATCGTCAGGTACGAAGACCGGTATGGCAGAAAATGAATAAGCTGAAATATCTTTTTGTTGCAGGTCTCCTGCGCATCGCCGGCAAGCTTTCTCTGGCAAGCGCCCAACGGATTGGCAAGTTTATCGGCTTGCTTATGTGGAAGTTGCAGCTCAAGACTCGTGAAGTTACGGAGATAAATCTCTCAATTTGTCTCCCGGAGCTCTCGCCAACAGAGCGAGCAGACCTTGCGAAGGAATCACTGATCAGCACAGGCATGACGATGCTGGAAATTCCTTTGATGTGGGAGTGGCCGGTTGAAAAATGCCTTGATCTGGTTCGTGAAACAGAAGGCCTCGAGCTGATTGACGAGGCAATGGCTGACGGTAGCGGCCTGATCCTTCTCGCCCCGCACCTTGGCAGCTGGGAGTTAGCGGGACTGTTTTTCTCATCCCGTTACAAAATGGCTGCTCTATATAGCCCGCCCAACATGCCGGAATTCGAGGACTACATGATCCGTGTACGCGGCCGGCTTGGCTCCGAACTCGTGCGAGGCGACAGGCGGGGCCTTGTAAGGCTGGGAACGATTCTCCGGGAGGGCGGTGTGGCGGGCATCCTTCCGGACCAATCCCCGCGTGGCAAAGGTAATGCCTTTGCCCCATTTTTTGGTATGGAAGTCAAAACCATGACTCTGGTCTCCAAGCTTATGCAACGAACCGGAGCCAAGGTTTTGATCACCTACGCCGAACGGTTAGAAAACGCACAGGGCTTCCGGATTGTAGTACGCAAAACCGAACCGGGCCTCGACAGCAAGGATTCCGTGGCAGCAACAACCGCCCTGAACCAGTCAGTTGAACAGTGTATTCGGGATATTCCCGGGCAGTATCAATGGGAATACAAACGCATGCGGCACCGGCCACCAGGTGAAATCAACCCCTATAATCCGGACCGGGTGTGCTGACATGACAAATCACTTCAAAAAACCTGTTTACCTGCTTTTTGTAGCCGGTATAGCAGGAGCGCTTCTGTCATCCAGCATTTTGGCAGCCGCCGCGCTTTTGCTTGCCATAACAGGCCTCATAATCAGTTTCCGAAAATCTCTCTATCAAGCCGGATGGGATAAGCCCAAAGAGCTACGTTTACTGCATTTCGCATTCTGGTTTTTCGTGCTCGTGAGTTTTTACTCTTGGGCAATTGAAGGTTTCAGCTACGAGGGAGGCAAAACGTTCGGTAACCATGCCCGCTTCATCCTCTTCTGGCCCCTGATCATTGCTCTAAGCTACGCCCACCTGAACGCAAGTACACTTTTCGCCGGGGCCGGGCTCCTGGCTGCAAGTACTTTTGGGCTGCTGGGCTCAGCGCTGCTTGCAAATCAAGGTTCTATAGACTTGCTTCTCAACAGCCGCTTTGGCGGTGGAATAAACCCGATCAGTTTTGGGAATATCGCGTTACTGGGTGGTTTTCTCACTCTGGTGGGCGGGCTGTTTTTTTACCGCAGTAAGCGACGCGCTCTTGGCTTTCTTTTTATCACTATAGGAGCCGCGGCCGCCGCGATCGCCATGCTCTCGCAAACCCGAAGCAATCTTGTTGCCCTGCCATTTTTCCTGCTGCTACTGGTGCCTCTGCTAAGCAAAAACCTGCGCATCATCAGCATGATCGCAATTCCTGTCGTGGTTGTGGCTGCCATTGCAACCAACGATCGGATGTCAGAGCAAATTGCAGGTTTTCTGCATAATGACACCCCGGATTCAGCCATTACAATCCGGATGGAGGTATGGGGCCTTGCTTGGAACATGTTTGCCGAGAATCCTTGGACCGGCATCGGACTTGGCGGCTATACGCAAGAAATCGAGGCGTCAGTCGCCTCCGGGGAGGCATCTGCCGCACTGATCGAATGCTGCACAGGCCACGCCCACAATGATTTTTTCAACATTGCCGCCACCAGCGGTATCCCGGGCATTCTTAGCTGGGCGTTTCTGATATTCATACCGCTGACAATTTTTTCACGACACCTGTTCAGCAGGCATACAGCTTCCGCGCATCTTGCAGTTGCGGGCTCACTGGTCAGTATTGGTTACCTTCTCTTCGGACTAACCGAAGCTACCTTTAATCGAACGCTGTTCCTGACCTTCTATCTGGTATCGGTTGCCGGTATCGCTGCTGCGCTATTCAACGAGCTTAGCACCTCATATGTACGCCAAAGGACCAAAACAGTCTCTGCAACGATCATCACTAAAAACGAAGAGGACCACATTGCCGATTGCCTGAAATCGGCCCGACTGGTTGCCGACGAGATTATTGTTCTGGATAGCGGAAGCACAGACAGAACCGTTGAGATTGCAAAGCAATATGCCGATATTATTGAGGTAACCGATTGGCCCGGTTTTGGCGTTCAGAAACAAAGAGCTCTGGAAAAAGCCACGGGCGAATGGGTGCTGTCACTGGATGCCGATGAACGCATTACGCCGGAACTCGCCCGTGAAATAAACCATCGGCTTGCCGATCCCGACGCAGATGCTTACAAGCTCCCTTGGGCTGTCACCATCTATGGTGCTCGACTGGACTTCGGCCGCAGTGGCAGGGCTCCTCTGAGGCTGTTCCGGCGAGAGGGTGTTCGTTTTTCCGATGCACTCGTTCATGAACGAATTCTGATTCCAGAAAGAAGGAAAACCAAAACCCTGCGCGGCCGCCTGACTCATTACACACACCGAGACTTTGGCCACTCACTTGAAAAAAGCGCCAAGTATGCCTGGCTTGGTTCACTGGAAAAGCACCGGAAAGGCAAGAAAACACGCACTATGATCTACCCTACCCTGAGGGGATTGATGACCTTTGTGCAGGTCTATTTTATCCGGTTTGGGTTTCTTGATGGTGCCGTTGGTTATCTGACGGCGGTCACTTATGCCCAAGTGACCTTTAACAAATACGCGGGCCTGTGGACATTGAGCCCGAAACGAAAAAATCACTCATTGGCCG
>Ga0209075_1001760_pt1 | contig 19983 bp, 17 predicted proteins | sample Stecom2011_FD_187523 | JGI IMG/M metagenome (GOLD analysis project Ga0209075, IMG submission 187523) | Agricultural soil microbial communities from Utah to study Nitrogen management - Steer compost 2011 (SPAdes) (version 2) | ecosystem: Environmental > Terrestrial > Soil > Agricultural land...
ACCTTCTCCTTGTTGATGCTGACACCGCCTCCGGCAATGGTGCGACGTGCCTCACCCTTGGAGGGGAAGATGGCCGCTGCCTCACTGAGCAGGTCGATGGCGGGCAGACCCGCCTCGAGGGTGCTGAGGGCGACTTCAAAAACAGGAACACCTTCGAAGACTGAAAGCAGCGTTTTCTCATCCATCTTTTGAAGCGTTTCGGTAGCCCCCTTGCCAAACAGGATTTGAGAAGCTTCTACGGCAAAATCGTAGGCTTCGCGACCGTGTACCATTAGGGTGACTTCCTCGGCCAGGCGCTTTTGCAAGGCGCGGGCGTGGGGGGCCTGGGCGTGCTCGTCGACCAAAGCAGCCACTTCCTGACGACTTAAAAGGGTAAATATTTTGATGTATTTCTCGGCATCGGCATCGGAAGTGTTGAGCCAGAACTGGTAAAACTGGTAGGGACTGGTGCGCTCGGGGTCGAGCCAGACGTTGCCCGACTCGGTTTTACCAAATTTGCCGCCGTCGGCCTTGGTAATAAGCGGACAAGTCAAGGCATAAGCCTCGCCGCCGGCTACCCGGCGAATCAGCTCCGTTCCGGTAGTGATGTTGCCCCACTGATCGGACCCGCCCATTTGCAGGCGACAGTTGTTGTGCTGAAACAAATGCAAAAAGTCGAAGCCCTGCACCAACTGATAGGTAAACTCGGTAAAGGAAAGCCCCTCACGGGCATCGCCGCTCAAACGCTTCTTTACCGAATCCTTGGCCATCATATAATTAACGGTAATGTGCTTGCCGATATCGCGAATAAAATCCAAAAAGGTAATGCCCTTCATCCAGTCGTAGTTGTTCACCATCTCTGCCCGATTGGGCAGCGTACTGCTGAAATCGAGAAAACTACTCAGTTGCTGTTTGATGCACTCCTGATTGTGCCGCAGGGTGGCCTCATCGAGCAAATTGCGCTCGGCATTTTTCATCGACGGGTCGCCAATCATCCCGGTAGCCCCACCTACCAACACAATGGGCTTGTGACCGGCTACCTGAAAATGCTTCAACATCATCACGCTCACCAGGTGTCCGATGTGCAAAGAATCGGCCGTAGGGTCGATGCCCACATAGGCCGCCGTCATTTCTTTTTCCAACATCTCTTCCGTTCCGGGCATGATGTCGTGAATCATCCCGCGCCACTTGAGTTCCTCAACAAAGTTCATTCGATATATCCTTAATGATTAATTTTTCCGATTTGAGCGGCGACAAAGATACAAAAATCAAACACTCAAACCACTACATCCTGAGCTTGAACAGCCTCCTGCAAGGCTGGCAAAAGGTGGTCTATCGATACATTAAGCCACTCCATAACCCGGGGGGCAAACTGCGACAGCGGTTTGTACAGCAGGGAAGATGCTTGGGTTTCCGGTGAAAAAAGCCAGAGGCTGAGGCCAAAAGCATCCAGCAGCAAGAGCAGGGCGCTCAACAAGAAGGCGCCCTTAAGCAGACCAAAAAACGCCCCAACCAGGCGATTGAGCCAGCCCAGGGCCACTGCCTTCAAGAGTCGGTCGATGCCCCTTGCCACCAGGTGGACCGCCAGTACAACCAGCACAAACACCAAGACGAAGGCCATTACAGAAAGGTACTGCGACTGAAAATATCCCGAAAGCCATTGCGCGGCCAAATCTGAAAACTTAACCGCTCCTACCAGTCCCAACACCAGTGCTGCCAAAGAAGCCAGCTCAATAACAAAACCGTTTTTGAGTCCCTTTAAAAAAAGAAGCAGCAGAATAATTCCGGCCACAATATCAAATACCGACATACACGGGAGATTAATTGAAGGCTAAAAGTAAGAGAATTCTTGTTTAATGCAAAGCCTGTGCGCGGCTTGCGCACAGCTTCGCTAAACTATAGCGGCGTTTCATGTGTTTACCTGCCGTCAATTTTTCCTATATTTGAACAAAGAAAAAAGCAGGACTTTTATGCCCATTTTTAACGATATCTTTTCTTTCATCAACAGCAAACGCCTAAGTCAGCTGGAAAGAATGCGCCGAGAGCCCGAAGCCATGCAGGAAGAGCAGTTCCGCTACCTGATAGGCAAAGCGGCCGCAACGGTCATCGGAAAGAACTACGATTTTGCCGGTATCCGGTCGGTAGCTGCCTTTAAGGAAAGAGTGCCCGTGCGGGATTACGACGCCATGATGCCCGACATCATTCGGATGCGCCAGGGCGAAAAAAACATCCTTTGGCCGGGAGAAATCAAATGGTACGCCAAGAGCTCGGGCACCACCTCCTCCCGCAGCAAGTTCATTCCCATCTCTAAGGAGGCCCTGAACGATTGCCACTACCAGGGGGGAAAGGACAGCCTGGTAATATACAACCAGTTGCGGCCCGACAACCAACTGATGGGCGGCAAAACGCTGACCCTGGGCGGCAGTCACCAAATCAACAACTTCTCGGACCATTCGCTCTACGGCGACCTCTCGGCCATCCTGATCGAAAACCTGCCCTTCTGGACCAGCTTTGTGCGTACCCCAGAGCGGGAAATTGCGCTGATTGACGAATGGGAAAAAAAGATGAAACTGATTACCGAGACCACCATCAAAGAAAATGTGACGGCCATGGCCGGGGTGCCCTCTTGGTTTTTGGTGCTGCTGAAAAACGTACTGCAACACACGGGCAAACAAAACCTTCTGGAAGTCTGGCCCAATCTCGAGCTTTTCATCCACGGCGGCGTCAGCTTCACACCTTATCGCGAGCAATACCGTGAATTGATTCCTTCAGACCAGATGGCCTACCTGGAGACCTACAATGCCTCGGAGGGTTTCTTTGCCGTACAGGACGATCTCAAGGACCCGGGAATGCTGCTGATGCTCGATTACGGGGTGTTCTTCGAATTTATGCCGCTTTCGGAGCTGGGTGAAACACATCCCCACACCCTGCAATTGAACGAAGTGGAAAAAGATAAGGACTATGCCTTAATCATCAGCACCAATGGCGGCCTCTGGCGCTACATGATTGGCGATACAGTACGCTTTACCTCCTTGCGACCCTACAAAATCATCATATCGGGAAGAACCAAGCATTACATCAATGCCTTTGGCGAAGAATTGATGATTGAAAATGCCGAAAAGGGTTTGCAAAAAGCCTGTGAAGCGACAGGTGCGAGGATAAAGGAATACACGGCTGCCCCCATCTATATGGGTGCAGAGGCCAAAGGCTCGCACCAGTGGCTCATCGAATTTGAAAGGGTACCCGACGACAACGGAAAGTTTATGAAGGTACTGGATACCACTTTAAGGGAGGTAAACAGCGATTACGATGCCAAGCGCTACAAAGACATCACCCTGGAACCGCCGCATCTGGAAGTGGCCCGACCCGGCCTGTTCTTTGTGTGGTTGAAGCAGAAAAAGAAATTGGGGGGACAGAACAAGGTACCCCGCTTGGCCAATACGCGCGAATACATTGAACAATTACTTGAATTAAACAGAGTCAAATAATAATTAATCATGCACATAGCTATCGCAGGTAATATTGGGTCGGGCAAAACAACACTGGCGGGACTCCTGGCCAAACACTACGGCTGGGAGGCGCATTTTGAAGAGGTGGACGAAAACCCTTATCTGCCCGATTTTTATGAGGACATGAAGCGCTGGTCCTTTAACCTGCAGGTTTATTTTCTCAACAGCCGCTTTTCACAGATCGTCAAATTCAGGCAATTGGAGCACACCGTGGTGCAAGACCGTACCATATATGAGGATGCCTACATCTTTGCGACCAACCTTTACGATATGGGGCTGATGAGCAAGCGCGATTTCGACAATTATCTTTCACTTTTTGAGTTGATGACCAGTCTTATTCAACCGCCGGATTTATTGATTTATTTAAGGGCTTCGGTGCCTACCCTGGTGCGACAGATTGAACTGCGTGGGCGTTCGTATGAGGCGGGCATTCGCCTCGACTACCTGAAGCGACTGAACGAACGCTACGAGGGCTGGATGATGAAATACCAGGCGGGCAATGTGCTGACGGTAAATGTAGACGACAATGATTTTATAAAGGATCCGGCGGCCTTGAGTGCCATCTTTGACAAAGTAGATGCCAAGCTGCATGGTTTATTTTAAGTATAAAATTAAATAACAGACCTATGAGGCTGATTGGAAATATAATATGGCTTGTATTAGGAGGATTTATTACCGCGATGGAGTACTTTGCTGCTGGTGTGGCTATGATGATCACCATCATTGGTATCCCCTTCGGCATACAGTCCTTTAAACTCGGGTTGTTGGCCTTGTGGCCCTTTGGCACCAAAGTTTTGCCATCGACCGACCTTCCGGGAGGCTGCCTCCTGACCCTTTTCAATCTGATATGGCTGTTGCTTTTTGGTTTTTGGATTGCGCTGACGCATTTACTTTTCGGAGTATTGTTGTTCCTCACCATCCTGGGCATTCCCTTTGCCAAGCAGCACTTTAAACTGGCGGGACTGGCGCTGTGGCCCTTTGGTAAAAATCGTTTGATTTAAAACTGTGCGTGCATGAAAACACTGCTGAAAAAAATCTTCCAACAAGTCGCCCAATTTATTTTAAGATATGGTTTAGGTGTTGTTCTTATTTGGTTGGGGCTTATGAAGTTTAAAAACTCGGAAGCGCTGCAAATAGAGCAGGCCATGACGCAGACCGTACTCTTCGCCTGGCTTTTGAAATACCTGACGGTTTATGCCCTGAGTATGGTTATTGCATGGATTCAAATAGTTGCAGGTATACTGCTGATGCTGAAACCTGTATCCAGGAAACTATCGACCTGGGGAGGGGCCATGGCCATGGTGATTTTCCTGGCGGGTATTTTGGTCTTCTTTACTTCAGGCCTGGTTTGGCAGACCGGCTACGGCTTTCCTGAATTATCCCGGGCAGGCCATGCCTTCCTCAAAGATTTTATTTTATTTGGTGCCGCGGCCTGGTGTTTCAGCGACGCACTCTGACTTTAAACCTCACTTAAGAATTAAACATGCAGCAGATAACGATTTATTGCGCCTCAAGTCCCGCCATCCCTCAAAAATACTTTGAAGCTGCCGCCGCAGCCACCCGCATTGCGGTAGAAGCGGGCTACGGCGTGCTGTACGGAGGGGGCGCTACGGGACTCATGGGCTGTGTGGCCGACACGGTACTCGAATGTGGCGGGTACATTAAAGGCATCATCCCACGCTTTATGATTGAAGTAGAGTGGGAACACAAGGGGGTGAAAGACATGGTGCATGTCAATACCATGCATGCCCGTAAAGAATTGCTGATTAAAGACACCTCAGCCGTACTGGCCCTACCGGGAGGAAACGGCACCCTGGAGGAACTCTACGAGGTGCTTTCCCTCAAGAAACTGGGCCAATTTCCACATCCCATTGTCCTGCTCAATACCGACGGCTACTACGATCCGCTGGTGGCCATGGCAGAGAGAATGGCAGCAGAAAATTTCATGCGTCGTGAGCACCTGGACCTTTGGCGGGTCATTGAAAAACCGGAAGATTTGCTGCAGGCACTGGCCGACCAGCAGCCATGGGGACCGGAGTCCATTGGGTTTGCTGCGGTTAAGAACGGGGAGACAAAAGAATAGGACAAAGCATTTAGAAAGAGATCAGGAAAATGGAGGAATGGAACCAGCATCTACAAACCCAGAGGGCCGACACCCTTAGTCCTGCTTTACGGGTACCGGAGATAAGCGCACCAAGGCTGGGCGGCAGTGTGGATCTGCAGCTGAACCTGCCGGTTCGCCGCGTAGAGCTGGTGGAGCAGGATCCGGTTCAACGACCGGCGCCTACACGCCCTGCTCCACGTCCCACCCCTCCTCCTCCACCCGAGTTAACGGCCAGGGACTCGGCGGACTTGTATCTGGGAGAACTTCCGCCAGCCGCTATCAACTGGGAACTGGAGGGGAAGGATGAGCTGGGCTTTGACCCGGATGCTTTCAGCAGCAGGGCTGCGGAACTGCTGCACACCACAGCCGACAGCTTGGTGGTGGACAGTCTGAGTCAGGCGGCCAAATCAGATGGGTCGGACAAAAAAGCGCTTAAAACCACCACGGAAGAAAGCACGCACGAAGGACCGGCACTGCAGCGGGTGGACAAGCACGAACTGCAGGCCGACTGGATGATTGGCTTGTTGGCGCTGGCGGTTTTGCTGGGGGGACTGATTCGAATGAACTGGTACCGTTACCTGAAAGAAGTTTTTCTAAGTCTGCTCTACCCATCCTTTTCGGAGAAAATCGAAGGAAACAATGCCTCCAATGCGCTGCCTTCCTTTTTAATGAACGTCTTGTTCTATGCGACATCAAGCATTTTCATTTATCAGACCCTGGTCCTCTTCGAAAAGCCGTTTGCAGGAATGGAAGGCCCCATTCGCCTGCCTCTTATAGCTGCACTCCTAATTGTGCTGCTGACGGCCAAATCTCTGGTTTATCATCTCGTGGCCCTGATTTTTGATGTCCGCACGGCCACCCGGCGCTACCTGTCCTATGCCGGGGTCGCCAACAAAGTTTTTGGGGTGCTCCTCCTGCCCCTTATTGTGCTGCTCCCTTTTGTCGACAACACCCTTCAAATCTACCTCATCAAAGGCGGAATTGGCCTGTTCTCAGCGCTCTACCTCCTTCAACTGAGCCACAGCATCCGTACGAATTTCCGCAGTCTTGTTTCGGGTTATTATATTATTTTGTATCTTTGCAGTCTGGAAATTTTACCCTTAGCCTTACTTTTTAAGGTACTGTTCAAATAGAAAATGGAGTAGTTCCTATTTTTGTTGAACTAAAACTGAAGCACTTTGAAGATCAAAAAAATTCTGGTTTCACAACCCAAGCCAAGCACGCCCAAATCGCCTTACTTTGACCTGGCCGAAAAAAACAATGTGAAAATTGACTTTCGACAGTTCATTCAGGTAGAAGGAATTACTGCCAAGGATTTTCGTCAACAGAAGATCAACATTCTTGATCACAGCGCCGTCGTTTTTACCAGTCGCACGGCCATCGACCACTTCTTTCGGATCAGCGAAGAAAACCGCACTGTTATTCCTGACGATATGAAATACTTCTGCATTTCAGAGGCTACAGCCTTTTATCTGCAGAAATACATCGTATATCGCAAGCGGAAAATCTTCCATTCTACCGGAAAATTTGCCGACCTGGTGGATGTTATGAAAAAGCACAAGGACGAAAAGTTTCTGGTGCCGCTCTCCGACATTCACAAGCAGGAAATTCCGGACTTGCTGAACAAATCCAAACTGAAATATACCAAGGCCACCTTCTACCGCACCGTAAGCAGCGACTTAAGCGACATTAAGGCCGTAGATTACGACATGCTGGTGTTCTTCAGTCCCTCAGGAATTGCCTCACTTTTCCAGAACTTCCCGGACTTTAAGCAAAATGAAATAGTGATTGCTTCTTTTGGTCCGGCAACGGCCAAGGCCGTTACCGAAGCAGGCCTGCGTCTCGATTTGCAGGCACCCATGCCCCAGGCGCCTTCCATGACGGCCGCCCTGGAAATGTACATCAAGCAACACAATAAGAAATAAGTGCGCGTAAACGCCTTCTCTTAGTAATACAAACACCCCTCGGTTCTTCCGTTTGGGGTGTTTTTTTTGTAGGTTTGGAGACTGAATCGCTAAGTGGCATGACAAGCAGCGGGTATACATTAAAAAAAGACGAACGCCTTTATCTTAAAAAGCAAATCGGGGCCTTGTTCGAGGACGGCAAGGCCTTTCTGGCCCATCCGCTGCGGGTGCAGTACCTTTGGGTGGATGACGACGGTGGGGCACCGGTGGCGGTACTCTTTTCGGTTCCCAAGAAACGTTTTAAAAGGGCGGTTAAACGCAACTTACTGCGCCGACGCATGCGGGAAGCTTATCGACTCAACAAAGTACGATTGCAGGCACAGGTTCCGGAAGGAAGAAAATTACTGCTGGCCCTGGTCTATATAGACAAGGAAGTCTTGCCTTACAGTCAGATAGAAAAGGGCCTTCTGAAGGCCCTGGACAAGGCTGCTGCAACCCTTTCGAAAAACGAAATACCGCGCGAATGAGAACCATTTGGATGCTTTTAAAAAAAGGACTGGTTGCCCTGCTGATATTGCCTGTCAAGCTGTACCAGTACGTTCTTTCGCCCATGATCGGACCCTCGTGCCGCTATACCCCCTCCTGCAGCCAGTACACCGTTGAGGCCTTACGTAAGCACGGTCCCTTTAAGGGCCTTTGGCTGTCGCTCAAGCGCATCGTGTCGTGCAACCCCTGGGGGGGCCATGGGCACGACCCGGTTCCTTAACTTGCAACATACACCCTCAAATACCAGCACCATGAAAAAGTTCCTTAACACGCCGCTTTCCGCAGTCCTCCTCCTTTTAATAATCCTGCCGGCCTGCAAAAGCAGCAACGACAGTCCACTGAGCCACTCCGGCTATCATCAGCGGGTAGCGGCCTTCACTTCGGCCCTGCTGCCGACCAACGGCAGCATTACGGTAGAGTTTACCGACAGTGTGACCGCTGCGGTGCCCGGCATGGCGGCGCCTTCTTCCCTGGCCTCCATACAGCCCGCTGCAAAGGGCGACTGGCTGTGGTTGAATGAGCGTACCCTGCAGTTTAAACCCTCAGAAAACTTCGAGGCGGGGAGGCTTTACAAAATCACCCTGCATTTAAAAAAATTATTTCCCGATGAAAAAGAGGACTTCTTTTTCAACATTTCTACCCTGCCACAGAACTACCGTCTGAAGTTGAATCCCCTGGAACTGGAAACGGCAGAAAGCGGAAGCGCCTACCGCTTAAGCGGCAGTCTGCAACTGGCCAATGCAGCCGTCCCCGCCCAGGTAAAGGACCTTTTAAAGGCCCAGACAGAGGCGGGCCCACAGGAAATACGCTGGCAACAAAGCGACGAGCAAAACTACCACTTTGAAATAGGTCCCCTGCAGCGAGGAGAAACAGAAAGCACCCTGACCCTGGAGCATAACGGCGCTGTACTTGGCAGCGAAAACAAGGGCAAAGAAAAGATTCCCATCCCAGCGAAAGGACAATTTGTAGTTCAGCACTTTCAGTCTCACCAACACCCGCGTCAACTGATTCAGGTGGTCTTTTCAGACCCCCTGGATGCAGAGCAGAATTTTGACGGCCTGGTACAAGTGGACAGCGAGACAAGGCTGTCGTTTTTGGTGCGGGACAATGTGCTTGAAATCTATCCTTCCTCGCCGGTCTATGGCGACTTTGAGCTGCGCCTGACTGCCGGAATTTCCAGCTCCGGCGGTCCTTCTTTAGGCTCCACCGAACGTTTTCAATTCTCCTTCTCGAGTCTGGCCCCCGCGGTGGAATTTGTAGGCAAGGGCAACATCATGCCCTACTCCGACCAGTTGCACCTGCCCTTTAGGGCCGTGGCCCTAAAATCGGTTTTGGTACGCGTTGTTCGCATCTACGAAAACAACTTGCCCGCCTTTCTCCAGATCAACACCCTGGAGGGCAGCCAGCAGCTCAAACGAGCCGGCCGCCTGGTGCACCAATCGCTCCTTCCCCTCAATACCGATGCCACGCTTAACCTAAACGACTGGAATACCTTCAGTTTGGATCTTTCTAAAATGATCCAGGCCGAACCGGGTGCCCTCTATCGGGTGGAACTGGGCTTTGAGCGGGCCGATGCGGCCTTTGCCTGCGGAGACGAAGTTCCGGAAGCCCGGCGCAACACCCCCGAAGACGGAGATTTTTGGGATGAACCAGAGGGCTACTACCAGAACTACCCGTATCAGTACCAGGAATGGGACTGGTACGAAAGAGACAATCCCTGTTCCGACTCCTACTACCGACGCAACCGCTGGGCCAGCACCAATATTCTGGCTTCCAACCTGGGATTGCTTGCTAAAAAGGGCGATGCCAGGGAACTCCTGGTCTTTGCCAACGACCTGCGGAGTACAGCTCCTCTGGCTGAGGTGGAATTGGAAGTGCTGAATTTTCAACTTCAATCACTGGCCAAAGGGCGCAGCGATACGGAAGGCAAGGCGCTTCTCCAACTGAAAGGAAGCGGACAACCATTTCTGCTGCTGGCCAGTCAGGGCAAGCAAAAAGCCTATCTGCGACTGGACGAGGGGCACAGTCTTTCCCTGAGTCGCTTCGATGTGGACGGACAACAGCTGCAGGAGGGACTCAAGGGCTACCTCTATGGAGAACGCGGGGTTTGGCGACCGGGCGACTCCTTATTTGTATCCCTGATGGTGGAGGACAAAAACGGACAGTTACCGCCCAACCAACCGGCCACTTTCGAGCTCATCAATCCAAGAGGACAAATTCAGCAGCGCCTGGTCGCCCGCCATCCGCAAAACCGACTTTACAGTTTTCGTGCCGCTACTCCGGAGGATGCCCCTACCGGATTCTGGTTGGCCCGCGTGTCGGTGGGTCCGGCGGTCTTTGAGCAAGACCTGCGCATAGAGACCATCAAACCCAACCGCCTGCGCATCGACCTGCTTTTTGAGCAGGAGCGTTTGCAAGCCCGTCAAAGCACGAAGTTGGAACTGCAGGCCGAGTGGCTGCATGGAGCTGTGGCCGGGGGCCTAAAAGCCGACCTTAAACTGAGCTTCAGCACCGTACCAACACGCTTTACACAACATCCTGCTTTCGTGTTCGACGATGCCCTGAGAAAATTGGAGCAAAGAGAAGAAACACTTTTTGAAGGACGACTCGACGAACAGGGGAAGGCCAGTATAAATTTCGATGCCCGAAGCTCCACCAGGGCACCCGGTATGATGCTGGCACGTTTCAGCTCGAGAGTTTACGAGGAAGGCGGGTCTTTCAGCATGGCGCAACATTCGCGCCCCTTCTCGCCCTATCCGCGTTATGTGGGACTGCGGGCGCCGGAAACGGACCAAAAAGGCTATTTACTGACCGACGAAACGCACCCCGTTGAGGTGGTGTGGGTGGATGAGCAAGGCGAAGCCAGCGGCGACACCCACCTAAAATACCGCATTTACAAACTCGACTGGCGCTGGTGGTGGGACAAAACCGAAGACGATTTGGCGCGCTACGTCAGCTCCGGCTCGGCCAGTCAGATTAAGGAAGGCAGCGTAAAAATTACGCAGGGAAAGGGCAGCTTGCCCTTCCGCATCGATCAACCGGACTGGGGCCGCTACCTGATTCGCGTGGAGGACCCGGTTAACGGACACGCGGCGACCACGACCGTGTTGGTGGACTGGCCGGGCTGGGCCCAAAAAGCCAGCCGGGGCGGCAGCGATGGAGCAACCATGCTCCAATTCAACAGCGATAAGCGCAGTTATGCGCCTGGAGAAAAAGCCCTGATCACCTTCCCTTCAGCCGGTCAGGGACGTGCCCTGGTAAGTGTCGAAAACGGCAGTCGCGTCCTTCAAAGCTGGTGGGTGGAGACCCAGGCTGAAAGCACCCGCTTTGAATTTACACTAACAGAAGAGATGATTCCGGGTATTTATGTGTCCGTCACCCTATTGCAACCACACTTAAGAGCTGACAATGATTTGCCCATACGCCTGTTTGGGGTGCTTCCTTTAGAGGTCAATCATGCCGCATCGCGACTGCAACCCCAAATAAAAGCAGCAGAAGAATGGCGCCCTCAGCAAAGGGTTGAGGTGGAAGTGAGTGAGGCGAAAGGGCGCGCCCTCAGTTATACCCTGGCCATAGTGGACGATGGCTTGCTGGATTTGACGGCCTTTAAAACCCCGGATGCCTGGCCCCATTTTAATGCCCGGGAGGCCCTGGGTGTTAAAACCTGGGACTTATACGACCAGGTACTCGGCGCCTTTGGGGGGCGCATTGAGCAGGTTTTTGGCATTGGTGGTGGAGACGAACTCTCCACTTCGGGCACACAAAACCAGGCAAGACGCTTTGAACCTATGGTTCGTTTCTTAGGGCCTTTTGACCTGAAAGCCAAAGATAAAAACAAGCATCATATACTTCTGCCAAACTATACAGGCTCAGTACGGATAATGTTGGTTGCCAGCGACGGAGAAGCCACCGGCGCTGCAGATAAAAGAGTAAAGATTCGCCAGCCCCTGATGGTCTGGAGTTCCCTGCCCAGGGTAATGGGACCGGGCGAAGAACTGCTGCTGCCGGTAACCCTGTTTGCTTCGGGCAAGGCAGTGGGACCGGTTCAACTGCAAATTACGGGCGACGATTTACTGCGACCGGAAGGCCCTGCGGCACAAACCGTACATTTTGAACAGGAAGGAGAACAAACCGTATATTTTAAACTGCGGGCAGCTAAGGCTACAGGGAGCGCACGCATTGAGATAAAAGCCACAGCCGGCGGGGAGACCGCCAGCCAGACGGTTCATTTGCCGGTACGCAACCCCAATCCACCCCAAACCAGGGTAAGCAGTCTGGAACTGGCCCCCGGGGCCGAAGCGCTGATGGACTATGAACTCTTTGGTGCTTTGGGAACAAACAGTGCAACCCTCGAAGTCAGCAGCATTCCTCCCATTGATTTTGGTCGCCGCTTGAAATTTCTGCTGCAATACCCGCACGGCTGCATCGAACAAATCAGTTCCGGCGCCTTCCCGCAACTCTACCTGCCCCAACTGGCGCAGTTGTCGGACGAGGCCCAAAGGCAGGCCCGATCCAATGTGCAAAGTGTCCTCAACCGATTGCTGCGCTACCAGACCAACGACGGGGGCTTTGCTTACTGGCCGGGAGGCACCAGGGCCGATGAATGGGCCAGCAGCTATGCCGGTCACTTGCTGCTGGAGGCAGAAAACAAGGGCTATCCACTGCCCCCTCAGCTTAAGGAGCGCTGGTTGAATTTTCAAAGCAGCAGGGCACGCAGCTGGACACCGGGTGCCCCATACGAGGGTCAGGATTTCATTCAGGCCTATCGCCTCTTTACCCTGGCACTGGCAGGCAGTAATGAAAGCGGCAGTATGAATCGCCTGCGCCGGCAGGAAAACCTGAGTGCAGCAGCAAGATGGCGACTGGCGGCCGCCTATGCCTTAACAGGCCTGCCCGAAGTGGCCCGGGAACTCAGCAGTCAACTGCCCGAAAATGCAGCGGAAGGTCATTTCGATGCCACCTATGGTTCGGAAGAGCGGGATATGGCCATGCTTATTGAGAGTCTGGTTTTAATGAACCGACGCACAGAGGCTGCTCCACTGGTACGTGAGCTGTCTCACCGATTGAACAGATCCACCTGGATGAGTACCCAGACCACCGCCTATGCCCTGCTGGCTGTAAGCGCTTATGTGGGTGAAGGAACCACGGCCAGCCGGAATTCCCGCTTCAACTACCGCATCAACCAGGCCGCTGCGGAAAAAATAACTTTTGAAAAAGCCCTCTTACAGGAAAGGCTCGAGTTGGAAAAAGAGCCTGCTGGACAAATTAGGCTACAAAACGAATCGCCCCACCCCCTCTTTGTCCAATTGATTCTAAACGGTCAGCCGCTGGAAGATTCGCTGCGTGCGCGTTCAGCAAGCGGATTGGGCATGCGCATCACTTATACCGATTTGGACAACCGGCCACTGGATATAACACGCCTGGAACAGGGAACGGATTTTAAAGCAGTGGTCACCCTGAGCAATCAGCAAAGCCAGACCCTCAGCAATCTGGCACTGACTCAAATTTTCCCCTCAGGCTGGGAAATCCGAAACACGCGCATGGAAGAAAGCCTGCAACAGTACGAACTGGACTTGCCCACTTATCGGGATGTGCGCGACGACCGCGCCTATTCCTACCTGGATTTAAGGCGGGGACAAAGTCAAAGTCTGGTGTTGGTCTTGCACGCCTCTTACGCCGGCCGTTTCTGGCTGCCGGCGGTCAGCTGCGCCGCCATGTACGATCACAACATACAGGCGTTGGAACCCGGCCTCTGGGTGGAGGTGCTGGCGCCCGGTGAAAATAAATGAAGTACATTGATTTACATACCCATCAGCCAACTGCCAACCCGGAGGTCTTGTTCGTATACAACCTCCGGGCGGGCAGTCAAAGGCCCGCAGACCTTAGGGGACCGTACAGCTACGGACTGCATCCCTGGGACAGCATGCAAAGGGAATTAATTGAATTAATTATTCAGTTAAAAACTGATAATCAACTCTTTTTCATTGGAGAATGTGGCTTAGATAAGTTTCGGGGAGCCGCCCTTACAGCGCAAAAACAAATACTTGAAATCCAGCTCCGGAAGGCCGAAGAACTGAAACGACCGGTATTGCTGCATTGCGTGGGCTGCCACAACGAACTGCTGCAAATGAAACAGGCCTTTCATCCGCAACAATACTGGGTACTGCATGGCTTTAGGGGGCATCCCAGGCTGGCGGAACAATTGCTGAAGGCCGGCTTCCTCTTTTCCTTTGGCACTGCCCTGTTCGAAAAAGGAGGAAAGGCCGGTCAATCCTTACAGATTTTGCCACAGGGCTCCTGGTTTTTGGAAAGCGACGACAGCGCACTGCCCATACAGGAAATATATCGGCAAGCGGCCGCCCTGCTTCACTGCAAAGAAGCAGAGTTAAAATCGCGCCTCTACCAAAATTTTATGCTTAAATTTGCGCCCTCAAAATAAAAAACAAATCGGCATGGAATGGCTCAGCAGAACGGCCTTGCTTTTGGGGGAGGAGAAACTGGAAAAATTAAAAAAAACCCACGTATTGGTGGCCGGGGTGGGCGGGGTAGGATCCTTTGCGGCCGAAATGCTGGTGCGTGCGGGCATAGGCAGCCTCAGTATTGTAGATGCAGACGTAGTTAAACCTTCGAACCGCAACCGGCAACTGCCGGCCCTAAGCAGCACGGAGGATAAACTAAAGGTGGAAGTAATGGCACAAAGATTACTGGACATCAATCCTCAACTTAAAATTTATACCCACCCAATTTTCCTGAAGGATGAGGGCATCCCCGCCTTGCTCAACAGTGCCAACTACGATTACGTGGTGGATGCCATCGACTCACTGACACCAAAAGTTTTTCTTATTGTACATACAATGAATAAGAAGATACCACTTATCTCAAGTATGGGTGCAGGTGGAAAACTGGATCCTTCGCAAGTGCGCATTACAGATGTTTCCAAATCCTACAACTGCAAACTGGCACGGATGCTGCGGAAGCGCTTGAGCAAATTCCAGCTGAAAAAGGGCTTCGATGTGGTGTTCAGTCCCGAAGAGGTTGACAAGGCCCATGTGGTATTTGTAGAGGACGAGCAAAACAAAAAAACCACGGTAGGAACCATCAGCTATATGCCGGCGCTCTTTGGTCTGCTCGCCGCCTCGCAGGTGATACGCAATTTGAGCGAGTAGGCCAAAACATGATGCTGCGCAATTTGTTGTCGAATGCCATCAAATTTTCACCCCTGCACCAAAAAGTGGAAGTTGAGTTGAGCGAACTTCCCGGAAAAGTATGCCTGCAGGTGAAAGATTATGGGCTAGGCATTCCGCACGAGACCCTTCGTCGCTTGGTTAAATCGGACAAACAGTCCAGCACACCGGGCACTGCGGGGGAAACCGGTACCGGCTTTGGGCTTCGCCTGTGCTGCGACATGGCCCAACTGATGGGGGGCAGCATTCGCGTAGAAAGCGTAGCCGAACAGGGCAGCGGCTTTTATTTGTTGCTGCCTGCCTTACCGGAAGCATAAAAAGACTTAAAGCGAAGCTGCTCTACTCCCTTTTTCACTTTCTTTGCAGTTATGATGCAGACTTTCTTCAATCCTCTTGAAGTAAACTTACTCGTTTGGCTGGGCACCTTTTCGTGCGCCTTCATCAATGGGCTGTCGAAGGGGGGACTAAAGGGTCTGGGTATGGTAACGGTACCGCTCATGGTTTTCATGTACGGGGGTATGGCCTCTACGGGCTTACTGCTGCCGATTCTGATTTTCTCTGATTTTATGGCTTTTAGGGTGTACCGCAAGAGCGCCCAATGGCATCAGGTGAAAAAACTATTGCCCTGGGTGCTGCCGGGTCTGCTTATTGCCGTGGCGGTGGGTAAGTTTATTCACGACGGGACTTTCCGCGACATTATTGCCATCCTCATCATTGTTAGTTTGGGCATCATTTTGGTCTTCGACTTTTTTGGAAAAAAAGTGAACCTTTCGCAATCCCCTACTTTGTCGGCCTTCACCGGACTGCTGGGTGGCTTTGCTTCAATGATAGGCAATGCAGCGGGACCTCTGTTTAATCTGTATCTGCTTTCGACACGGATTCCGAAAAACAGCTTTATTGCGACCGGGGCCATTTTTTATGGCACCATGAACCTAATCAAAGTCCCCTTCCATGTTTTTGCCTGGCACTCCATTACCTGGAACAGCTTTCATATGAACCTGTTGATGATTCCTGCTGTCATTGCCGGGGTATATACGGGCAAAAAAATAGCTTCCTACATTCCCGAAAAGGCATTTCGGATGCTGGTGCTGACCATCATCGCGCTTTCGGCCCTCCTGTTGCTAATAAAATAGAGCCCTCCTGTCGACCAATTCCACTTTGCAGGTCCCCTTTGCAAGGTCCCGTTTGCTGCTCCCAACCTCGCCCCACCATCTCTTTTTTCGGTCCAAAGCAGCTATTATCAAAAGCTTTGGCGTACAACTTGGCGAAGAAAATCGTAACTTTAACCCTTGAACAGACACTTCGTAACCTAATTTCTTATGACTGGCGAAATCGATTGGGGTAAATTGTCATTTACCTACATCAAAACCGACTACAACGTTCGTTGCTACTATCGGGATGGAAAATGGGGGGAGTTGGAAATCAGCTCCTCGGAAAGCATTAATTTGCACATGGCAGCGACCTGCCTGCACTACGGACAAGAGGCTTTTGAAGGCCTCAAGGCCTTTAAAGGGAAAGACGGTAAGGTCCGCATCTTCCGCATGGCCGACAATGCCAAGCGCATGCAGGATACGGCCGACGGCATTCTGATGCAGCGTGTTCCCGATGAAATCTTCCTGAATGCCTGTGTGAAGGCAGTCCAACTGAACAGCCGCTTTGTGCCGCCCTACGAGAGTGGCGCAGCCCTCTACATTCGTCCCCTCCTGATTGGTTCGGGCCCCAAGGTGGGCGTTTCTCCGGCCGATGAGTACCTGTTTATGGTCTTTGTAACCCCCGTTGGCCCCTACTTTAAGGAAGGCTTTAAGTGCACCAACCTGATGATTACCAGGCAGCACGACCGGGCAGCGCCCAACGGCACAGGTCCCTACAAGGTGGGCGGCAACTATGCGGCAAGTCTCGGTTCCGGCAAAATTGCCAAAGAAAAAGGCTACTCGGCCGTATTGTACCTCGACAGCCGGGAGAAAAAATATATCGACGAATGCGGACCGGCCAACTTCTTCGGCATTAAGGACAACACCTACATCACGCCCGAATCGAAATCGATTCTGCCCTCCATCACCAATAAGAGTCTGCTTCAGCTGGCCCAGGACATGGGCATGAAGACCGAGCGACGTCAGGTGCCCTTGGAGGAGCTGGAAACTTTTGAGGAAGTGGGTGCCTGTGGCACTGCCGCTGTAATCAGTCCCATTGGTCGCATCGACGACCTGGATACCGGCAAGCAGTACCTCATCAGTAAAAACGGGGAACCCGGACCTACTTGTGTTAAACTCTACAACAAGCTGCGCGCCATTCAATACGGTGACGAGCCCGATGCGCACGGCTGGACAACCATCGTCTCTGAATAATATACTGCGTTTTAAAGCACAGCGGGATTCGCCCTCAGTGGGCGAATCCCGCTGTGGCGTTTTTGCTCCCGACTTTTTCGAACAAGAGCGAAGACCTGCTTGCAGCGCTGCGCTTGCTCCCATCTGGTCTTTTCAAAGGCTTTATTTCAGCAGCTCTTCATTTTTTAACTAAAATTTAACAGTGGCTAAAGTGTTGCTAATCAGACCTCAGGCAATATTTTTGACCAATACACCCCGAAGGCACTGGCACACAGCAGCTACAATCGCTTAAATTACACTAATTTTGCACCCCAATTAGGAAGACATCTGTATGCAAAACATTAGAAACATCGCAATAATTGCGCACGTTGACCACGGCAAAACCACCATTGTGGATAAAATGCTGATGGCCGGCAAACTCTTTAAGGAACACCAACATGCCGGTGAGTTGGTGATGGACAACAACGACCTGGAACGCGAACGCGGCATCACCATCTTGTCCAAGAACGTATCCATAACCTGGAAGGGAACTAAAATTAACATCATTGATACCCCGGGTCACTCCGACTTTGGTGGAGAGGTAGAGCGGGTACTCAATATGGCCGACGGCGTATTGTTGCTGGTAGATGCCTTTGAGGGCCCCATGCCCCAAACGCGCTTTGTTTTGCAGAAGGCTTTGGCCATTGGCCTCAAGCCCATTGTTGTAATCAATAAGGTGGACAAGCCCAACTGTCGCCCCGAAGAGGTGCAGGAGGCGGTGTTCGACCTGATGTTTAACCTCGAAGCGACAGAGCATCAGCTCGATTTTATTACGGTGTACGGTTCGGCACGCGACAACTGGATGTCGAACGACTGGAAGGAGCAAACCAGCGACATCAGTGTGCTGATGGACGCCATTGTAGAACATATTCCGGCCCCCAAGGTGAATGAGGGCACGCCCCAGATGTTGATTACTTCGCTCGACTACTCGTCGTACGTGGGCCGGATTGCCATTGGTCGCGTACACCGGGGCGTACTCAAAACAGGAATGGAGATTGCCCTGGTCGACCGACACGGAGGCATGTACAAGACGCGCATCAAAGAACTGAATATTTTTGACGGACTGGGTCGCACAAAGACCGATACGGTAGCTGCCGGAGAACTCTGCGCCATTATCGGACTCGATCGCTTTGACATTGGGGATTCCGTATGTGATCCGGAAAATCCCGAGCCACTCGACCCCATTGCCATCGACGAGCCCACCATGAGCATGCTCTTCACCATCAACAACTCACCCTTCTTCGGTAAGGAAGGTAAATTGGTTACCTCGCGCCACATCAAGGACCGCCTCGATAAGGAATTGGAAAAAAACCTGGCACTTCGTGTAGAGGCCACCGACTCGGCCGATGCCTGGAACGTTTACGGCCGCGGCGTTCTGCACTTGTCGGTGCTCATCGAAACCATGCGTCGCGAAGGCTACGAATTGCAGGTGGGTCAGCCCCGTGTAATCATTAAGGAAGTAGCCGGTGAAAAGCACGAGCCCATTGAAGAGCTTACCATCGACCTGCCCGATGAAGCATCCGGAAAGGCCATTGAACTGGTGACCCAGCGCAAGGGCGAACTCCGGGGCATGGAGCGCAAGGGCGAGCGCGTACACCTCGAGTTCATCATTCCTTCACGGGGCATCATTGGTCTGCGTAACAGCATCCTGACCGCCACTGCCGGGGAAGCCGTTATGGCCCATCGCTTCATCGAATTTCAACCCTGGCGCGGCCCCATCGAAAAGCGCCAAAACGGCTCCCTCATCAGCATGGAAGCCGGCACCGCCTTCGCTTACGCCATTGATAAGTTGCAGGACCGCGGCAAATTTTTCATCTCTCCCCAGGAAGAGGTGTACATGGGTCAGGTCATCGGCGAAAACAACCGCGATGGCGACCTCGTGATCAACGTTACCAAGAGTAAGAAACTAACCAATATGCGCGCCTCCGGTTCCGACGACAAGGTGCGCATCGTTACCCCCATCACCTTCAGTCTGGAAGAAGCCCTCGAATACATCCAGGGCGACGAATACGTGGAGGTCACCCCAAAATCCATCCGTCTGCGCAAAATCCTCCTGCAGGAACACGAACGCAAACGCTTGTCCAAGCAATAAAAAAGGCGGCCCTTCGGCCGCCTTTTTTATTGCCTGGACCCCAGGACCTGCACACAAGGCCACCCGGGACTGAAGTCCTGGGCGACCTCTTTATCACTGGCCTGCACGCAAGGCCACCCAGGACTGAAGTCCTGGGCTATGATTAGGGCAGAAGTGGTGCGCCCTTTGGGCGCGGGTAGGTAAGCGGACTGAAGTCCGCGGGCTTGGGGCACCTGTGCCCCGAGCCTGTGGGGCGTCAAAGAAGGAAATCTCTATGACCAGATCTATCGAGGCTCTGCCTCGAGCGGACTTCAGTCCGCTTA
>Ga0209075_1001761_pt1 | contig 19978 bp, 16 predicted proteins | sample Stecom2011_FD_187523 | JGI IMG/M metagenome (GOLD analysis project Ga0209075, IMG submission 187523) | Agricultural soil microbial communities from Utah to study Nitrogen management - Steer compost 2011 (SPAdes) (version 2) | ecosystem: Environmental > Terrestrial > Soil > Agricultural land...
CAAGGTTATATCTCTTTCTATTCTCATACTCCTGTTGAAGATATTAAGGCTGAAAACAATCAGGTGTTGAGCATTATTGATTTTTCTACTACAGAAATAGCCGTTACGCTATTGATGAAGTCCTTTGCGTTTGAAAAAGCTCTGATGCAGGAACACTTTAACGAAAATTATGTCGAATCCGACAAATATCCAAAAGCTAATTTTTCAGGAAAAATTCAAAATCTGGAAGATATTTTAAGCGGAAATAATAATGTGGCTGAAATCAAAGGAAATTTGACTATAAAAGGAATAACAAAACCTGTAACTATCGAAAGTAAAGTTTCCATAGAAAAAGACACTATTACTCTAAAAGGTAAATTTATGGTTACTGTTGCAGATTATAACATTAAGATTCCTGCTATTGTAAGGAAAAATATTGCCGAAAAAATTGAAGTTACTTTTATCCTCACACATCAGTCTTATAATTGATAATTCAATGAAAAAAACACTCATTTTGCTTGTTTCATTATGCTCTTATGCTCTTAATGCCCAAGAATTACTTGATATTTTGGAGAGTGAAATTCCGACAAATACAGAATATGTAACAGCTTCTTTTAAGGGAACAAGGATAATTAACGGACATTCTATCGAAAACCGAAAAAAAGGTGTCCTAGAATTTTTAATCTCGCACCGTTTCGGAAAAATAAGTAGCGGAGAAGAACAGCTTTTCGGACTTGACGAATCAAATATTCGGTTTGCACTCGAATACGGACTTACAGATGATATTATGGTCGGATTCGGAAGAAGTTCTTTTGAAAAAACGTATGACGGATTTGTCAAATATCGCTTGCTTAAGCAAAGTACCGGAGAAAAAGAATTTCCCGTAAGTGTTTCTCTTTTTGGGAGCGTTGCCCGAAAAACACTTAAAGATTATCTTCCGGAAAACAAACCGAGCTTTAATGAACGACTCTTTTATACTTCTCAAATTTTAATTGCCCGAAAATTTACCAAATCATTTACATTACAAATAACTCCTACTTATATTCACAGAAATTCCGTGAAAATTGATGATGACCCACACGATATTTTTGCGGTAGGATCCGGCATGAGAATTAAACTAAATAAGAGAGTATCGTTGAACTCCGAATATTACTATACTTTTAATCCATTGGTTTCACAAGATGTTACCAATTCTTTTGCCATTGGAGTTGATATAGAAACCGGGGGACACGTGTTTCAACTGATGTTGTCTAATGCAAACACAATGATAGAAAAAGCATTTATTACCGAAACTACCGATAATTTCTTTAAAGGAGATATTCATTTCGGGTTTAATATCTCAAGGGTTTTTCATGTAAAGAAAAGTAAAACCATAACTCCAACAGATTATTGAACAGATTTTAATAATTAGATTTTGCTTATAGAATATTTAAAGATTAAACTTACTTAAAAATTACTTTCCACTTCTCGTAATAAGAAACAAATATCAGAATGGCAGTAAGCAGATGTTATTTTTTTAAATTGTTTTTTGACACTAATTCAACGAAATACACTAATTCATATATAATCATAACAAATATAGAGTTTTATCCATCCATTTTTTGAGTATTTCTTGTTTATTCATAAATTTTTCTTAAATTACAGAGTTAGATGTCAGTCAAAATTTACAGTTAAAAGAGCTTAATTGTGGGAATAATTGGCTTTCTGAAATAGATGTTTCTTATAATACATTGTTAGAGGTTTTATATATCGGAAATTACGATGGAGATGTTAGGCCTTTTAATATGATTGAAGAAATAGACTTGAGTAGTAATCCTAATCTACACACATTGAATGCTCAGGATATGTTTGTTCTTAAAAGGATAAATCTTAAAAACGGAAATAATAATACTGATATGTCTATCGATATTGGTTTATACCCTTGGGGAGCGGAAGACGACCCTAACTATAACCCTGATGACATATACAATACGGTTTGTATAGAAGTCGATGATGAGAATTCAGCTCAAAACAATCAATCTCCTTATTCGGAATGGAATATTTTAGATACTCACGTTGCGGCTTATTTTACTGATAATGCAGTACAATGTTCTTTAAACACACAATTTTTTACTCAAAACAAAATAAGCATTTACTCGAATCCTGTTTCTGATATGCTGTATTTTGAGACAGCAGATACAGTAATCGAAAAAGTAATAATTTTTGACCTTTCGGGCAGGAAAGTAATCGAACAGAATAATAGTACAGACAACATTTCTCTTTCGCATTTGCAAAAAGGGAACTATCTAATCAAAATATTTTCTAATAAAGGAGTGCAGACAGAGAAAATAATTGTGAAATAAAGCAAAAAGGAAGCGTTTTTTTCAAAAAAACGAATTACTGTTATATCCTTTTCATTTGCTCTTTCATTTGAGCTATTTGTTCTTTAAGCATATTGTGCTTGTCCAATTTTTTGGCTTCGTTAAGCAATAGAGTTGCCTCTTGTTTGCGTCTTTTGGTCATTGCGATTCCTGCTAAATTCAATTTGGCAAGAGCTAAATCGGCATTCATACTAAGTCCTAATTCAATTGCTTTTCTGAAATGTTTTTCCGCTTGGTTCAAATTGGTCTGAACCACCATCAATCCGCTTAAATAATGATAATATCCTTGTTGTTTTCTGACCAAAGCTCCTTCTGGATTTTTGATTTTATTCAGCCATTTTTGAGCTCCCGGAAAATCTTGCTTACGAAGCTTTAGAAATGCCATAATAATCATTTCGTTTTTGAAATACAACAGAATGACAAACAGAGAAATCAGGATTAAAAAAATTCCGTTTCCGATATTGTTTTCAGTAAATTGCCAAATAGCTGTAACAAATAATACAACAGCTAAGGCGAGTTTGATATTTTTATTGAACATAGTTCAGTTTTTATTTTGGGTTAAAAAATAATTATTTCTTGTACTGGACAGTAGCTTTTACGAATTCCACAAAAATAGGATGCGGATTGGCAACCGTACTTTTGTATTCCGGATGATATTGTACTCCGATAAAAAACGGATGATTTTTTAGTTCCACTACCTCGACCAACTTGGTTTTCGGATTGATTCCCGAGGCTATAAGTCCGGATTTTTCTATGTCTTTCAGGTATTCATTATTCAACTCAAAACGATGTCTGTGTCGCTCCGAAATCATATCCTGATTGTAAATCGAGTGAATTAAACTTCCTTTTTTAAGTTTGCAGTCCCAAGCTCCCAAACGCATCGTTCCACCTTTATCTGTAATGCTTTTCTGATCTTCCATTATGTGAATAACAGGATTTTTAGTTTTCGGATTCATCTCGGTTGAATTGGCATCTTGCAATCCTAAAACATTTCTGGAGTATTCGATAACTGCCATCTGCATTCCCAGACAGATTCCAAAAAACGGAATTTTGTTTTCGCGAACATAGCGAATAGCTTCGATTTTCCCTTCGATTCCTCTTTCTCCAAAACCGGGTGCGACTAATACTCCGTCAATCCCTGCTAATTTTTCAGCTACGTTTTTTTTGGTCAAAAACTCAGAATGAATGCTTACAACATTCACTTTAGTCTGATTGGTAGCTCCAGAGTGTACAAAAGCCTCCAAAATCGACTTGTATGAATCTTGCAACTCTACATATTTTCCTATCAACCCGATATTAACCGTATGCTTGGGTTTTTTGTGTCTTTTCAAAAATTCGTTCCACCGGGTCAAATCCGGTTTTGCTTTTTTTGGAAGATTCAATTTTCTGAGAGCAACGATGTCTAATTTTTCTTCTAACATCAAATTCGGCACATCATAAATAGTAGAAGCATCAATCGACTGTATAACAGCTTCTTTTTTTACGTTACAAAAAAGTGCTAATTTTTCTCTTAATTCGTCAGAGAGTTCGTGTTCTGTTCTACAAACCAAAATATCGGCTTTGATTCCACTTTCCATAAGGGTTTTAACCGAGTGTTGTGTTGGTTTGGTCTTTAGTTCTTTGGCTGCAGCCAAATACGGAACAAGTGTCAAGTGAATCGTAATGGCATTTCCTTCGCCTAACTCCCACAACAACTGTCTTACCGATTCGATATAAGGCAATGACTCTATATCTCCGACTGTTCCTCCGATTTCTGTGATTACAATATCAAAATTTCCCGATTCTCCGAGTAGTTTCATACGGGATTTGATTTCGTTGGTAATATGTGGAACTACCTGAACGGTTTTCCCTAAAAACTCTCCTCTTCTTTCTTTTTCAATAACCGAAAGATACACGCTTCCGGTAGTAACATTATTTGCCTGTGAAGTCGGAACATTCAAAAACCTCTCGTAATGTCCTAAATCCAAATCAGTTTCTGCTCCGTCATCGGTTACGAAACATTCTCCATGCTCATACGGATTAAGCGTTCCCGGATCTACATTGATATAAGGGTCAAATTTTTGGATGGTTGTTCTATAACCTCTTGCCTGGAGTAGTTTAGCAAGTGAGGCTGCAATAATTCCTTTACCCAAAGATGAGGTTACTCCTCCTGTGACAAAAATATACTTTACCGGATTCATTATAGTTTAGTGTTGTGTTGCGGTCGTTTTTTTTAAACCCTGCAAAAGTAGTCTATTTTTGAGCAAAAGACAAATATTATTGTTAAAGTAACGCAGTGGAAAGTTGAGATAAAAACCAAAATATTTGTTATTATTCAACCTGAACTACGCATTAGTTAATAATGTCTTTCTGATATGGTCAAGAAAAAAACTACCTTTGCAAAATGCAAACCGATAAAAAAGACATACGGAGTTTAACCAAAGAACAGTTGCAGGATTTTTTTGTTTCTAAGGGAGAAAAAGCCTTTAGAGGCAAGCAGGTTTATGAATGGCTTTGGAGCAAAAGTGCACACGATTTTAGCGATATGACCAACATATCCAAAGAAATCCGTGAGATGCTCGACGAAAACTTTGTCATTAACCATACCGAAATTCATCAAATGCAAACCAGCAAAGACGGAACCATCAAAAATGCTGTTCGGTTGTTTGACGGACTTGTTGTCGAATCGGTTTTAATTCCGACCCAAAGCAGAACAACAGCATGTGTTTCTTCTCAGGTCGGTTGTAGTTTGGATTGCAAATTCTGCGCAACAGCAAGACTCAAAAGAATGCGAAACCTCAATCCGGACGAAATTTATGACCAAGTGGTAACCATTGACCGACAAAGCCGCAAAAACCACAACCGTCCGCTTTCTAACATCGTATTTATGGGAATGGGTGAGCCTTTGATGAATTACAACAATGTGATGAAAGCTATTGACAAAATTACTTCAGACGAAGGACTTGGAATGTCTCCAAAACGAATTACGGTTTCTACTTCAGGAGTTTCAAAAATGATAAAAAAAATGGCTGATGACGGGGTAAAATTCAAACTCGCAGTTTCTTTGCATTCGGCCATAGAGGAAATTCGGAATGAGATTATGCCTTTTACCAAAAATTTTCCGCTTACCGAACTAAAAGAGGCTTTGCAGTATTGGTATTCAAAAACCAAAAGCAAAGTTACTTACGAATATGTGATTTGGAAAGGAATAAATGACGACAAAAAGTCTGTTGAGGCATTAGTAAAGCTTTGCAAACATGTCCCTTGTAAGGTAAACCTAATCGAATACAATCCGATTGATGACGGAGTGTTTCAACAGGCTTCGGATAGTACTATTGACCATTACATTCAAGCTCTCGAAAAAGCAGATATAGTTGTAAAAGTTCGTAGAAGCAGAGGAAAAGACATTGACGCAGCTTGCGGACAATTAGCTAATAAAAATTAAAAATCTCTTTGTCTTTTTGCTTCAAAAATCAGAATTGAAGTCGCAACCGAAACATTCATCGAGTCTATCTCTCCTTCCATCGGAATGATGATATTTCCGTTTGCTGATTTTCTGAAAACATCTGAAACTCCCGTAGCTTCTGTACCGACCACAAGAGCCGTCGATTTTGTGTAATCTTTTGTATGATAAGGCGAGGCATCTTGAAGCGTAGCACAATATATATTGATGTTCTTTTTCTGTAAAAAGGAGATGATTTCATCTGTCTTTCCTACAGCAATATTATTAGTAAACAAACAACCGACACTTGCTCTTATGATATTTGGGTTGTACATATCCGATTTTGGATTGGCAATCAGAACCGCATCTAATTTTGCAGCATCTGCTGTGCGAAGAATAGCTCCGAGATTTCCGGGTTTTTCTAAACTTTCAGCCACCAAAACAAGCGGATTTTCGGGTAAATTGAGGTCTTCTAATCGTAAAGATTTGGTTTTAGTTATGGCTAAAATTCCTTCCGTGGTATCCCGATAAGCCAATTTTTTGTAAACTTCGGAAGAAATTTCAATAAGCTCGATTCCGTTTGGGATAGTTCTTTTGACTTCTACCTCCGAAATAATATCCGGTAAAAACAAAACCGTTTGTACCTTGTAACTTCCTTTCAGGGCAAGCGAAATTTCACGAATTCCTTCGATTAGAAAGGTTTGAGTTTGTTTACGTACTTTTGATTTGGCCTGCAACTGAACCAAATGTTTAATCAACGGATTTTGGAGGCTTTCTATTTTTTTCAAAATATAGGTTTTGAAAAGCAAATTTAGGTTAAAATACCCAAATATAAACGAGTAAAAACAGTTTATGAACACTCCATTTATTTTGTTTATTTTTGTGCTCCTAATAATTTGCTATGTACCTGATTAAAAACCAACTCTATTTTCCTCCTGTTGAAGATACCCACAGTTCGGGAATTATTGCCTTTGGAGGAGATTTATCAGTTGAAAGGTTGCTACTGGCTTACAAAAGCGGAATTTTCCCTTGGTATGACGATTCCGAACCCATAACATGGTGGTGTCCTGAATACAGAATGGTGGTAATTCCGTCAGAATATAAGCCTTCGAAAAGCCTGAGAAACATCATTAACAGAGGAATTTTTAAGATTACTTTTAATCAAAATTTTGAACAGGTCATCAAAAACTGTCAAACCATAAAGCGAAATGGACAAAACGGAACGTGGATAAACAATGAAATTGTTGAAGTCTATACTAAACTCCACCATTTAGGTTATGCAAAATCCGTAGAAATATGGCAAAACAATGAACTTGTAGGAGGACTTTACGGAGTTGATTTGGGTAACAAAATATTTTGTGGAGAAAGTATGTTCTCTAAAGTTTCTAATGCCAGTAAGACAGCCTTTGCCTGGCTCAACGATTATCTTAAACGAGAAAACTACCTGCTTTTAGATTGTCAAATTTACAACGAACACTTAGAGCGATTAGGAGCTTTTGAAATTAAACGAGAAGTTTTTATGGAAATACTTCGTTACAGCAATCAGAACTCACCCCAGGTTTTGACATAAGCTCACTTCTTTTCCAACATTCCTTTGATATTATTGAGCTTCATTAGTGCTTCAACCGGAGTCAAAGTATTGATGTCCAAATTTAGGATTTCGGATTTAATATCCTCTAAAAGCGGGTCATCTAAGTTAAAAAACGAAAGTTGCAAATCATCTTTTGTCGGACTTATATTTTCTGATGAATGATTTTTCTCGAGTTGTTTCAGCATTTTTTGAGCTTTCTGAACTACCGTTTGAGGCATTCCAGCCATTTTGGCTACGTGAATTCCGAAACTGTGAGCCGAACCTCCTTCTTGAAGTTTTCGTAAAAATAAAACCGAATCTTTGGTTTCTTTGACCGATACGTTGAAGTTTTTGATGCGTTCATAAATTTCGGTCATCTGATTGAGTTCGTGATAATGCGTTGCAAAAAGCGTTTTAGGCTGATGCGGGTGTTGGTGCAGGTATTCTGCAATGGCCCAAGCTATCGACACTCCGTCATAAGTGCTTGTTCCTCGACCAATTTCGTCAAGCAAAACCAAACTTCTTTCGGATAAGTTATTCAAAATCGAAGCGGTTTCGTTCATCTCCACCATAAAAGTTGATTCCCCCATCGAGATATTATCTGAAGCTCCTACTCGGGTAAAAATTTTATCAACTAAACCTGTTTTTAAGGAGTCGGCCGGAACAAAACTTCCGATTTGAGCCAGTAAAACAAGGAGTGCGGTTTGTCTTAAAATAGCTGATTTTCCGGACATATTCGGTCCGGTAATCATAATGATTTGTTGCGAATGTCTGTCCAAATACAAATCATTCGCGATGTAAGGCACTCCGATTGGAAGTCGTTTTTCGATAACTGGATGTCGTCCGCCTTTAATTTCTAACGAAAAATCTTCTACAATTTCGGGTTTTGAGTAGCTATTCTCCATTGCCAACGTAGCAAATCCTGACAAACAATCGAGTTGTGCAATCAGGTTGGCATTGGTTTGAATCGGTTTAATATAACCCGAAAGCCACATAATCAGCTTTTCGAAAATCTCCGATTCTAAAGCGGCAATTTTTTCTTCTGCTCCGAGGATTTTAGCTTCGTATTCTTTAAGTTCTTCGGTTATGTATCGTTCTGCACTGACTAAAGTCTGCTTGCGAATCCATTCAGTTGGAACTTTATCTTTATGCGTATTCCGAACTTCGATATAGTAGCCAAAAATATTATTAAAAGCGACTTTCAAAGACGGAATCCCAGTATTTTCGGATTCTCTTTTTTCTAAATCTTCCAGATATTCTTTTCCTGAATTAGAAATATTTCGAAGTTCGTCCAATTCTGGACTTACTCCACTTGCAATCGCGTTCCCTTTATTTATCGAAACAGGAGCTTCTTGATTAAGCGTAGCAGTAATTTTGTCAATAATCACTTGGCAATAATCCAAGTTTTTTCCGATTTTTTGTAGGGATTTATCTTGGCTGTCTGAAGCTGTTTTTTTGATGGGCTGAATCGCTTTGAGTGAATCTTTAAGCGATACCACTTCTTTGGGAGATGCCTTTCCGGTTGCAATTTTCGAAATCAATCGCTCTAAATCAGATATTTGTTTAATCTGATACTGAATAGATTGCAAAACCTCCTGATTTGATTTTAAGTAATCTACCACATCAAGGCGTTCTTCGATTCGGATTTTATCCTTTAGCGGGAAAGCCAACCATCGTTTTAGAAGTCGTCCTCCCATTGATGAAATCGTTTTGTCAATCACATCCAAGAGCGTAACCGCATTCAGGTTCGGGCTGGTGTATAACTCTAAATTTCGAATGGTAAATCTATCCATCCACACATATCCATCTTCGATAATTCTGTTGATAGACGTTATGTGTGCAATTTTGTTGTGCTGGGTTTCGGACAAATAATACAGAATCGCTCCAGAAGCAATGATTCCGTTTGTCAAATCTTCAATCCCGAAACCTTTAAGAGAATTGGTCTGAAAATGATTGGTCAGGCTATCAAAAGCGTAATCTTGTTTATAAGTCCAATCGTCTAAATAAAATATGTTGTAATGCTCTCCAAACGAATCTTTAAAATGCTTTTTGAAGTGTTTGGCAATCAGAATCTCACTCGGATTGAAATTTTGCAGTAATTTATCAATATAATCTCTGTTTCCTTCAGAGGTTAGAAACTCTCCTGTGGAAACATCCAAAAATGAAATTCCAATATTTATTTTTCCAAAATAAACTGAAGCCAAAAAGTTGTTTGTTTTAGCACTTAACACTTCGTCATTCATCGCAACTCCGGGAGTAATCAATTCTGTTACGCCTCGTTTTACGATGGTTTTGGTCATTTTCGGATCTTCGAGCTGATCACAAATTGCTACGCGAAGTCCTGCTTTGACTAATTTCGGCAAATAGGTATTTAAAGAATGGTGCGGAAATCCTGCCAGAGCGGTTTCTGATTCACTTCCATTTCCTCTTTTAGTAAGTGTTATTCCGAGAATTTTGGCCGTCCGTACAGCGTCTTCTCCGAAAGTTTCATAAAAATCTCCTACTCTGAAAAGCAAACAAGCATCAGGGTATTTTGCCTTGATGCTGTTGTATTGTTTCATTAACGGAGTTTCTTTTTTCATGAAGTTCTTCTTTAAATAAATCTAAATACCAAACTCGTTAAGGTCTATTAGTGTTTCTTGGATAGAGTCATTAACTACCGATTTGCACTCTGCCCACGGAGCTAAGTTTTTCGGCTTTTCGAATTCGTCTTTAGATACGTTTAATGTTTTGTCTTCGTAGCATTTCTTCATATAAATAGCCCAAATCGGGAGTGCCATTGTAGCTCCTTGTCCGTAGGTAATGTTCCTGAAGTGAGCTGCCCTATCTTCGTTTCCGACCCAAACTCCCGTTACTAAATTCGGAACCATTCCCATAAACCAACCGTCTGACTGGTTTTGTGTCGTTCCTGTTTTTCCTGCTATTGGATTGGTAAATCCGTAAGGATGTCCTGTTACTCGTTTATAATCTGCACGATTAGATTTTCCTGATTTTAATCTAGCTCCACTACCCGATTGGGTTACTCCTTCCAGGAGCTTTACAGCAGCATAAGAAACATCTTTGCTCAACACATCTTTGGGCTGTGGAATGTGTTCGAAAAGAACTTTTCCGTTTTTGTCTTCTATCCTGATTATGGTTTGGGGCTTAATATATACTCCCATATTGGCAAAAGTACTGTAAGCAGCCACCATATCATGAACCGATATATCTACTGATCCGAGCGAAATAGCTACCTGTTCAGGTATATTTGAGCTTACTCCTAACTTTTTGGTCATATCAATCACTGCTCTCGGACCGACCATATCTATGAGTTTGGCAGAGGCAGTATTGATAGAATTTGCCAAAGCGTTGTCTAAAGTAGTTGCTCCAATAAATTTTCCTGAAGAGTTTTTGGGAGTCCAGTCATGAGAGGCACCCCATTTTCCTTCCGGTATCGTAAACGGAGCATCTATAATACTGTCACAAGGCGATTTGTGCAATTGTTCGATAGCTGTTACGTACACAAACGGCTTGAAAGTTGAGCCTACTTGCCTTGCTCCTTGTTTTGCGTGGTCGTATTTAAAGTATTTGTGATCAATTCCTCCGACCCAAGCCTTGATGTACCCTGTTTGAGGTTCTACAGAAATCATTCCTGTTCGCAAGAAATGTTTGTAATATCGAATGGAATCTAAAGGAGTCATAAGCGTATCTATTTCTCCTCCTTTCCATGAAAAGACTGTCATTTCGGTTGGAATTTCGAACGATTTTTTGATTTCACTCTCTGATTTTCCTTGTTCCTTCATCAACCTCCAACGCTCAGAATTTTTCATTGCCTGCATCAAAATTCTTTCGGTTTGCTCATCTGTCAAATCTACAAAAGGAGCATTCTTTCGGTCTTTGAAATGAATGAAGAATTCTTCTTGCAAATTTGACAAATGTGCCGTAACGGCTTCTTCTGCATAGGCCTGCATTCGCGAATCGATGGTTGTGTAAATTTTAAGTCCGTCTCGATAGATGTTGTAATGTGTTCCGTCTTCTTTTGGGTTTTCTTTAGCCCATTTCCTCAAATATTCTCTCAGGTATTCTCTGAAGTAGGTGGCAATTCCTTCGTTGTGAGATTCAGGTGAATATTTGAGTTCTAACGGAAGGTTTTGCAGGGAATCTTTTTCGGATTGAGATATAAAGTCATTTTTGAGCATTTGTCCCAAAACGGTATTTCTTCTGTCTGTTGTCAGTTCTACCCTACGTCTTGGGTTAAATAAAGAAGGATTTTTGAGCATTCCGACCAAAACAGCTGCTTCTTCTTTGTTGAGGTCTTTAGGTTCTTTAGAAAAATAAATTCTTGAAGCAGAACGAATTCCTACCGCATTATTAACAAAGTCTACTTGATTGAGGTACATTGTCAGAATTTCCTGCTTGGTATATCGTTTTTCCAAACGAACAGCAATAATCCATTCTTTGATTTTTTGGGTTAATTGATTGAAAATATTTCCCGAACGCTCTCCGTGAAAAAGTAGTTTTGCCAACTGTTGTGTAATGGTACTTGCTCCTCCTTTTTTTCCCATAAAAACAGCTGCTCTGACCGTTCCTCGGGCATCAATTCCGGAGTGCTTATGAAAGCGTTCGTCTTCCGTAGCTATTAGTGCATCTATCAGGTTTTGTGATAAATCTTCATATTTTACGGGAGTTCTATTCTCGTTCAGGTATAGTTTTCCGATGGTTTTCCCATCAGATGAAATAATCTCGGAAGCCAGATTCGAGGACGGATTTTCTAATTCTTCGAAAGTTGGCATCTCTCCAAAAGATCCAACCGAAGCCAACAAGAAAAGTAAGGCTACAAAGGCAATTGCTCCTGCGAAAAGCCCCCAAAACCATTTGATGCATTTTGAAAAGTCGTTAGTTGCCTTTTTCTTTGCCATTCTATTATTGGTTAAATATCTTCGTATTTTAATACCGTTACCAACTACTGTTTATCGCTTATTGCATATTCAATACTGAAGCCTACATCAGAAATTCCCTCTAATTTTTCAACTCCTTCTACCTCGTTTCGATTTCTTAAAGCCTGTTCGATTTTAAAAGTATATTTTCCCGTTTCGGAAAAGTTATAATTTTCTTTGAACCACAATTTACTTTCTTTAATGTCAGAAAATCCGTTTCCAAGCATTGTTCCGTCAGGCGAAGCCATTGTATATTCCAAAGTGTCTTTCTTAATTTGTCCGTCAGGGCTTTCGATAGAAGCAATCAGAAATATATTGCTGAACGGATAATTTGCATTGGCTCTTACATTCAAAAATAAATTATACGACATCAGCGTATCTTTGGCTTCGAACTCAAAACTCACTATGCTGTCTTTGTGCCAAGATTTCCCGACTGATTTGTAGCTCTGAAACACTTGTTTTTTATCACTGCAAGATACTGTGAGAAAGAATAATGCTAAAAAGCCGGAAAATTGAAGTCTTGTTTTCATTTTTTCTTGCTTTTGTATTTGCGATTTCTACTTGAGCTTTTTTTCTTATTTTTCGGGGTGTCAAATCTTGTTAAACTCTCCTGCCCCATCGAATCTTTAAATTTTGTATTGTCAGGATCGTTTGTTTCAGTAACATAATCTTCTATCGCAGCAACTTTGTTGCCTTGCTTATTGGTCTCTACAATTTCCTTTACTTTTGAAGTAGAAAGCACATACCATTGAGCCGTATTTTCTCGATAAGTAAACCACATCAACTCTTTGAAAATATCAATTTTCTGGCAATAAGCATCTCCTTTTTCTGTTCGTAAAACCGTATCAGTACTCGGGAAATTCTTTAAAGCGTCCATATAGCTGTCTAATTCGTAATTTAGGCAGCATTTGAGTTTTCCGCATTGTCCGGCTAATTTTTGAGGGTTAAGGCTCAACTGCTGATAGCGTGCAGCCGATGTATTAACACTTCGGAAATCTGTAAGCCACGTCGAGCAACACAATTCTCTTCCGCACGAGCCAATTCCACCCAAACGAGAAGCCTCTTGACGAAATCCGATTTGTTTCATCTCGATACGAGTGTTAAATTCTCTGGCAAATTCTTTAATAAGTTGACGAAAATCAACTCTTTCTTCTGCTGTATAATAAAAAATGGCTTTTGAACCGTCTCCTTGAAATTCAATATCAGAAATTTTCATTTGCAAATTCAGATGGAGTGCGATTTCACGAGCTCTTATCTGAACTTTATCTTCTCTCAATCGGAAAGATGTCCAAACATCAATATCTTTTTGGTTGGCTTTTCGGTAAATTTTCGGAATACTGCTCTCGGGATCTATTCCCTTTTTCTTCATTTGGATTTTTACCAACTCTCCCGTAAGTGATACAACACCTATGTCGTGCCCGGGGGAGGCCTCTGTGGCTACCACATCTCCGACATTTAAAGACAATTTATCTGCATTTCTTAAAAACTCTTTTCGGGAGTTTTTAAAACGAACCTCAACCGCATCAAACAGAGATTCGTTAGAAGATGACATATTCGACAACCAGTCGAATACACTTAATTTATTACAGGAATCAGTTCCGCAACTTCCGTGATTGTTACATCCTTTAGGAGCAGAGCCACCCTTTGTCGAGCAACTTGCACAAGCCATATCTTACCTTTCTTTTATATAGAATCCGAAAAATCGGAATAGAAATTCTACTATTTACAACAAGCAAAAATACTATTTTTTTGAGTGCTGTGCCAAAATAATTTTGTTTAGAGGCCGTTTAAATTTATTTTCTTAGAAATTACCCCCACAAATCAAAGCTTGTAGCTTTCTTTTATAGAAATTTAGCTATTATTAAAAAAGTATAAGCTAAACAAAATCTTTAGAGCAGAACTACCTACTTAGTACACTATAGAATCAGGGTTAAAAAAATGTTCTCTGTTGTGAGAAATGAGAGGAGAATTTTAAAAATAATTATCTCCCTCTCTTTTTTTGAAAGGGAGATAGAAGAAAAATTTATTTTTTATAAAAAGGTGTTTTGACTACTTTGGCCTTTACGTTGTTGTTTCTGATTTTTATAAAAATTTCGGTGTCTGCTTTGCTGTTTTCGGTAGTTACGTATCCGAGTCCGATTCCTTTTCCGAGCGACGGAGCCATCGTTCCCGAAGTTACTTTTCCTATGATGTTTCCGTTTGCATCTGCAATTTCGTAATCGTGTCTTGGGATTCCTCTTTCCACTAATTCGAATCCGACCAACTTGCGTTTTACGCCTTCTTCTTTTTGTTTTTTCAGGTTTTCGGAGTTTACGAAATCTTTAGTAAATTTTGTTATCCACCCCAATCCTGCCTCTAAAGGCGAAGTGGTATCGTCTATATCGTTTCCATACAAACAAAAGCCCATTTCCAGACGTAAGGTGTCACGAGCCGCTAATCCGATGGGTTTGATTCCAAAGTTTTTACCTGCTTCAAAAACCTTATTCCAGATTTGCTCTACTTCTTCATTTTTGCAATAAATCTCAAATCCTCCTGAACCGGTATAGCCTGTCGCAGAAATAATCACATTTTCGATTCCTGCAAAATCTCCGACTTTAAAACTATAATACGGAATTTCGGACAAGTTTACCGAAGTCAGATTTTGCATAGCCTCAACCGCTTTGGGACCTTGAATGGCAAGGAGCGAGTAATCATCAGAAAGGTTTCGCATTTCAACTCCCATATCGTTGTGTTTAAAAATCCACTCCCAATCTTTGTCAATATTTGAGGCATTTACCACCAAAAGATATTGATTTTCTTTCATTCGGTAGATAATCAAATCATCTATAATTCCTCCGTTTTCGTTCGGAAGACAAGAATATTGAGCTTTACCTATTTCGATAACCGAAGCGTCGTTTGAACAAACTTTTTGGATAAGAGCCAATGCGTTTTCGCCTGTTAAAAGAAATTCTCCCATGTGCGAAACATCAAATACCCCCACGCCTTTACGGACGGTTTCGTGTTCGAGATTAACGCCTTCGTATTGAACAGGCATATAAAATCCTGCAAAATCAACCATTTTTGCTCCAAGAGCCTCGTGAATGTGCCTAAGCGGAATATGTTTCATTGTATTTTGAAGTATTTGTTTTGAGTTGCGAAAGTACTGCTTTTAGAATGAAAGTCAAAAAAATAAACACAAGATAATGACGTATGCAGATTTGTAAAAGAAAAGTTTTGCTTGGCTTTTAAAATCAGGTTAAAGCAAAGGCTATAAAGATAAAGAATTATTTGTGCTTTTTGTATGCAGATGTGTGTATAATTTTTGGTGTTTGTCAAAAAAGCAGTAACTTCGTAACCGATTTATAAAAAGTACATAATTTAATCATAAACCCATGAAGATATTAGTTTGTATCAGCCATGTTCCGGATACTACATCGAGAATTAATTTTGTGAACGGTGATGCTGAATTTGACAAAAACGGAGTGCAATTCGTTATCAATCCGAATGATGAATTTGGACTGACAAGAGCCATTTGGTTCAAAGAAAAACAAGGAGCAAGCGTTACGGTTATCAATGTAGGATTAGCCGAAACAGAAGCTACAATCCGTAAGGCTTTAGCTATTGGAGCAGATGAGGCTATACGTGTAAATGCCAATCCGACTGACGGATTTTTCGTGGCTAAACAAATTGCCGAAATTGTTAAAAATAACAGTTATGATTTGGTAATTGCAGGAAAAGAATCTTTGGACGACAACGGAGGAATGGTTCCGGGAATGATAGCTGCTTTGCTTGGAACAAACTTTGTAAACTCTTGCACAGGAATCGAAATTGATGGAAATACCGCTAAAGTTACCCGAGAGATTGACGGAGGAAAAGAAACACTTTCTGCTTCTTTGCCACTTGTAATTGCAGGACAAAAGGGAATTGTTGAAGAAAAAGATTTAAGAATCCCGAATATGAGAGGAATTATGACAGCACGTACTAAACAAATTACAGTAACTGAACCTGTGGGAGCTGCTCAAAACACCAAAACGGTCAAGTTTGAAAAACCGGCACCAAAATCGGCTGTAAAATTGGTAAGTCCTGATAATCTTGATGAATTAATCAACTTGTTGCACAACGAAGCTAAAGTTATTTAAGTTGTTTAAGTTGTTTAATCGTTGATTTATTTAACCGTTAAGCCATTCTTATAATTCAAAACTCAAAACCAAAAAAATATGTCAATTATTATATATGCTGAATCAGCAGAAGGAAAATTAAAAAAAGTAGCTTTCGAGCTTGCTTCGTATGCTAAAAAAGTGGCAGACCAAACAGGAACTACCGTTACTGCCGTTACTGTTAATGCAAATGATGTTTCTGCTTTAGGAACTTATGGAGTAAGCAAAGTACTAAAAGTAACTGATGATAAACTGAAATCTTTCAGTGCCAGAGGATATGCCAATGTTGTAAAACAAGCCGCTCAAAAAGAAGGTGCAAAAATCGTTTTGGTAGCCTCGACTACAGATAGCTTATATTTAGCTCCGCTTTTAGCAATCGGGCTCGAAGCAGGATATGCTTCAAATGTTGTTGCACTCCCTGAAAACATTTCGCCCTTTGTAGTTAAGCGAAATGCCTACTCGATGAAAGCGTTTAGCTATACAGAAATTACTACTGATGTGAAATTATTGGCTATTGCCAAAAACTCTTTCGGATTAGTTGAGAGTGCCGCAAGTCTTTCAGAAGAGAGTTTTGCACCTGAATTAAGCGATGCGGATTTCTCTGTAAAAGTAGAATCAGTTGAAAAAATTACAGGAAAAGTAACTATTGCAGATGCAGAAGTTGTTGTTTCGGGAGGACGTGGACTTAAAGGACCTGAAAACTGGGGAATGCTCGAAGAGTTGGCAGAAGTTCTCGGAGCTGCAACTGCTTGTTCGAAACCGGTTTCCGATTTGGGTTGGAGGCCTCATTCTGAGCACGTAGGACAAACCGGAAAACCCGTAGCCTCGAACCTATACATTGCTGTGGGAATTTCGGGAGCTATCCAGCACATTGCAGGAATCAACGCCTCCAAAGTAAAAGTAGCTATCAATACTGACCCTGAGGCTCCTTTCTTTAAAGTTGCCGATTACGGAGTGGTAGGAGACGCTTTCGAGGTAGTGCCGAAACTTACCGAAAAACTAAAAGCCTTTAAAGCACAAAACTCTTAAACCTTTTTTAAGAATACCAATACAAAAAGCCTTTTTGAAATATCTTCAGAAAGGCTTTTTTTATGAATCATGATGACTTGTTCTACACCCTGTAAAGACTTGTTTTACTATTATTTAGAAATATTTTTTAACAAAATTTTGACGTTTTCGATTTAATTTGTACTATTGCGTACACTTATGGGTTACCACACGCCAACCGTTAGCGGTCAGCATAAACAAACACTTTAACAAAATGAGACTTCCACCATACGACAAATTTCCAAGTATTTCGGACGACAAAATATTGTTGAGACAAATTCAATTTTCCGACATCAATGATATTATTGAAATTTCATTCTACGACTCTATTCGAGCTACGACATTAACACAAGCAAGAGAAATGCAAGAGAAAATAAATGTGGACTACAACAACGGAAATTCAATACATTGGGGTATTGCAGACAAATTAACCAATAAAATTGTTGGAACTTGCGGTTACTATCGAGGACTTGACAAAGGCGAAGGAGAGCTAGGTTGTGTTTTATTACCCCAATACCGTGGACAAGGTTATATGACTTTTGCAATGTTATTAGCAATTGAATATGGATTAAATAATATTGGTCTAAAACGCATTTGGGCTATAACAACTAAACAAAACGAAAAAGCAATAAAACTTATTGAGAAACTTAATTTTATTAAAATTGCAGACTTAGATGATGATGAAGTAGAATATGAGTTAAGAAATGATTTAAATTTAATTGTATAAATATTATCATCTAACAAACGTCAGGCTGTGAAAAAAACCCTCTTTTCTCCCAGTTAATGAATTCTCATAAAGCAATAACTTTGTTTTAACTAGTTTTACAGCATCGATATATATGGACAAAAGCCTCAATAAACCGAACCGGATTATCAACTGTAATCTTACTTCTAAACTACTCATCTGGAGCTGGTAACGGAAAATTCCTTGGATGTATTGTATTATAAGTAGAAATACATAAATTGTGTTTTTCTTACAACTATTTTTCTATATTTGTTAAAAAGATTGTGAGGTTTTTTCACAGTCTGACGTTGTGCGTCATACAGAAACAGACAAGGGAATTCAATAACGTAATGCAAGACAATATGGAACAGACAAATTATTCTAAAGTATATCGAATAATTCATTGGACGATAGCAATATCATTTACTTTATTACTATTGACTATCTTTTTGAGATTGACGTGGTTGAATAAGTTTAATGTTGCTGCCATTATACAAGATTATTTGAGCGGTACTGACCAAGCATTATCTCAAGAGCAACTAATTGTCTTAGCAAAAAAGATTCGACAACCAATGTGGGATTGGCATATTTATATCGGATATGTATTGGCTGGATTATTTAGTATTCGCCTCATACTTCCAACATCGGGACAAATGAAGTTTCAAAATCCTTTTACTAAAAACCTAACTGTAAAGGAGAAATTTCAAAAATGGACTTATCTAATATTTTATATCTGTGTTTTAATTTCTTTGTTAACAGGACTTATCATCGAATTAGGACCAAAAGAATTAAAAAAAGCAATGGAAGAAATTCACGTTTTGGGCATCTACTATTTAGTAGTATTTATTGGGATACATATAGGAGGTGTCCTAATGGCAGAATTCACTAATCAGAAAGGTATTATCTCGAGAATAATAAGTGGGAGAAAAATTGAAAAATAGAAAGTACGAACGCACAACAATGGTAACCGTTGCACAACCTTTCATTTTTCCAAATAATCTTTAAAAACATAAAAACTCAACCTCTTTTAAAGCAATTTTAAGGAGGTTTATTTTTTTAAAGAAAGTTTTAGAATTTATACTATATTTGAAAGTCGGTAAGGATTTTTTCACAAGCTGTCGTTATCCGTGTCTTAAATAATAAAAAACACAAACTTTGGCTAAGGCTTGATATCACAAAAAACCATCTTTAACTTTTAAGAATAGAGAATATGAACAGAAAAATCTTTGATTATATAGACCTGCATAGTGGAGAAGAGAAAAAAGAAAGGGTTTTAGAAAACATAAAATCCAACATTTCTTTTCGCGGTTCTAATCTCTGGATTTTGGCTTGTGCCATCGTAATTGCTTCCGTTGGGCTGAATGTAAACTCAACAGCGGTTGTAATTGGTGCTATGCTTATCTCACCATTGATGGGACCTATTGTAGGAACAGGATTTGCCTTGGCAATCTACGATTTTGATTTATTAAAAAAATCAGCCAAAAACTTACTTATTGCTACCCTTGTTAGTTTACTGGTAGCTACAGTTTATTTTTTTGTAAGTCCGTTCAAAGAAACACAATCAGAATTGCTGGCAAGAACTTCGCCCAATATTTATGATGTGATGATTGCTTTTTTTGGTGGTTTGGTAGGGATCATCGCACTGACAAGGGTCGAAAAAGGAAATCCGATTCCCGGAGTAGCCATAGCAACGGCACTAATGCCACCGCTTTGTACGGCAGGATATGGCTTAGCTACTGCGAATTTTACTTATTTCTTTGGAGCGTTTTACTTATATACAATCAATTGTTTTTTTATCTGCATCGCTACTTTTCTGATAATCAAA
>Ga0209075_1001762_pt1 | contig 19975 bp, 16 predicted proteins | sample Stecom2011_FD_187523 | JGI IMG/M metagenome (GOLD analysis project Ga0209075, IMG submission 187523) | Agricultural soil microbial communities from Utah to study Nitrogen management - Steer compost 2011 (SPAdes) (version 2) | ecosystem: Environmental > Terrestrial > Soil > Agricultural land...
GTCGTCAGAAGTGATTTCTTCCGGATTTGCTAGCAAGTATGTGTAGTGGTCGATGTTCAAGGTTCGGTTATCAGTAGTCGGTTGTGAGTTATCAGTTATCGGTTGTCTCCACCTACGCTAAAGCTTCGGTGGACATGAGTTGTCGGTTGTGAGTTTGTATGGTCCTAAATAAGATTGACCGTTTTTAGTTGATTGTTAATACATACTATTTAGTTTTCGTGCTTTTTACCTCGCACCTCGCAATTCATCTGTTAAACTACCAATTTGCAAGGGATTTATTAAATATATCTTGGGTTAATCTTTCAAAAATCACTTCTAATGCCGATTCCAGTTGGCCACCTGTCAGTTGGGCTGTTCCGGGGTAGTCGTGATAGAAGCTAAATGTTTGTTCAAAATCTTTTTCGGGGTCTTTGGTGTTGAAAAACCTGACATTGACGGCTATTGTCAGTCGGTTTTCGGCTGCTCTGTTGTTTGCAGTCGCAGTGATGGGAGCAATGTAATACTGAGTGATTTCACCTTCATAAACCAAATCCCCATTGCGGTTGACCAAATCCAAACTGGTTTGGTTCATCAAGATTTCTTGGAGTTTTTGGGTAAAGTTTCTCGATACACTTGGCTCTACAACAGGGGCGTTGTTCCGAAAGTGACTTACTTGCACGGTTTTGGTTGTGTTGTAATTGATGTCGGCTCCAGTAAACGAATAAATCCCACATCCTTGTAACAAGAACAAGACCATTGTCAGGAAAATAACACCGAGTAATTTTAGATATGAAATCGAAATGTTTGTCATAGATAGTAATGCGTTTTTCGAACTATAGATTGTGCTGTTTGATTTTTCGGTACAAGGTGCGTTCAGATATGCCTAACTCCTCTGCAGCTTCTTTTCGCTTGTCGTTGTGTTTTTCGAGCGCTTTTTTAATGAGCTCTATTTCTTTTTCTTGAAGCGAAAGATTTTCCTCCTCTTCTATTTCTTCTGCGTATTCATATTTATCCGCGCGCAGTTCGGCTTGGCGTTCTGGAATGCTCAAAACTTCAACTTCAGGACGCTGTTCTTCTTCACGGGTTTCGGTGAATAATGCCATGTCTTCATCAATACTATCCTGATCCGAATAGATCTTGTCTATAAGCGACGATTGTTCTTCCTTTACTTCAGCAATATTTCCAGCTTCCATTAATTTAAGCGTGAGTTGTTTCAAATCATTGACATCGCGCTTCATGTCGAACAGAATTTTGTATAAAATTTCACGCTCACTGCTAAAGTCACTTTCGCTCTTTTTCCTGCCAATGATCGCAGGCAAATTACTACCCATATCGGGGAGGTAGTGTCTTAGGACATCGGCCGAAATGGATCTGTTTTTTTCAAGAACCGATATTTGTTCGGCGACATTTCGAAGCTGTCGGATGTTACCGTGCCAAGGATAGCGCAATAGTAAAACTTTGGCTTCATCGGTTAATCGAATGGTAGGCATTTTGTATTTCTGAGCAAAATCCGATGCAAATTTCCGAAAGAGGAGCTCGATATCTTCCTTTCTGTCTCGCAAAGGAGGCAAGTTGATTTCTACCGTGCTCAAGCGGTAATACAAATCTTCACGGAACTTTTCTTCTTTGATGGCATCCACCATGTGCACATTGGTGGCAGCGACAATCCGAACATCGGTTTTTTGGATTTTAGAAGATCCTACTTTCATAAATTCTCCGTTCTCCAAGATACGCAACAAACGCACCTGTGTGGCTAGCGGGAGTTCGCCAACTTCGTCTAAGAAAATTGTACCTCCGTCCGCCACTTCAAAATAACCGCTTCGCGTTGTGGTGGCACCTGTAAAAGCACCTTTTTCGTGACCGAATAATTCACTGTCGATTGTCCCTTCGGGTATGGCACCACAGTTTACTGCAATGTACTTTCCGTGTTTTCTATGGGAAAGTGCATGGATGATTTTAGGGATACTTTCTTTTCCTACGCCACTTTCACCTGTTACCAAAACAGAAATATCTGTCGGTGCAACCCGGATAGCTTTTTCTAAGGCACGGTTTAGTTTAGGGTCGTTGCCAATGATTCCAAAACGTTGTTTTATTCCTTGTATGTTGGTTTCCATATGCAATGGCCGCTATTACGGCGTTCTTAATTTATTGTTTTTATGTGTGTTCTAAAAGTCAGTATTTTCTAATGTCGGTTTTTCCTTTGTTTAAACCACAATATATCGGAGTGTAGTCAGGGAAAGCTGCAAGAGAATTCTGCTAGTGATTATCTGAATACCCTACTGCCACACCTTGTAACGTTGCCGTTGTGCAATCGGTAATTTTAACGTTTACAAAATCTCCTGGTTTGTAATTTTCCTTTGGGAAAACGGCAACCGTATTTTGAGGCGTCCGACCGCTCCAGTTTTTATCACTTTTTTTAGATTCTCTTTCAATGAGGACTTCTACGGTTTTTCCAACCATTTTTTGCGTGTGGTACGCGCTGTGTTCTCTTTGAAGGGTGATAACCTCGGTCAATCGACGTTTTTTCACTTCTTCCGGAACATCGTCTTCAAGTTTTCGCGCTGCCAACGTTCCTGGGCGTTCAGAATACATAAACATAAAACCAAAGTCGTATTTCACATATTTCATCAAACTCAGTGTGTCTTGGTGATCTTCTTCAGTTTCCGTTGGAAAACCAATAATCATATCGTGTGAAATGCCGCAACCTGGAATGATTTCGCGCACACGGTCGATAAGTGCAAAATACTCTTCGCGTGTATGTTGGCGATTCATTTCTTTTAAAATCCTGTTGCTTCCACTTTGAACCGGAAGGTGAATGGAATTGCAGATGTTGTTGTACTTCGCTACCGTGTGCAGTACGTCTTCGGTCATATCTTGTGGGTTGCTCGTAGAAAAACGAATTCGCATTTTGGGTTGTGCCAAGGTGACCATCTCTAATAGTTGTGCAAAATTCGTAGCGGTTGCCTTTTGCATTTCGGAAGCTTTGTGGAAATCCTTTTTCAATCCACCGCCATACCATAAATAGCTGTCCACGTTTTGTCCTAAAAGTGTGACTTCTTTATAGCCTTTCTCAGCCAAGTCGTTTACTTCATTGACGATGCTATAAGGATCCCTGCTGCGTTCGCGTCCGCGTGTAAAAGGAACGACACAAAACGTACACATATTATCGCATCCTCTGGTGATGCTCACAAAAGCCGTAATGCCATTGCCGCCCAAACGCACTGGAGAAATGTCGGCATAGGTTTCATCTTTTGAAAGGATGACATTTACAGCTTCCCGGCCAGCTTCTACTTCTTCTAGTAAATTCGGCAAGTCTTTGTACGCATCTGGTCCGACGACCAAATCAACGATTTTTTCCTCTTCGAGAAACTTTTCTTTTAAACGCTCCGCCATACACCCCAAAACGCCAACTTTCATTTTTGGGTTAACTTCTCGTTTCACCGCGTTGTATTTTTCCAAACGCTTCCGAACCGTCTGCTCGGCTTTGTCGCGAATCGAACAGGTGTTGACCAAAACCAAATCGGCATCTTCTAACGAGTCGGTTGTGTTGTATCCTTGGTCGGATAATATGGAAGCCACAATTTCGCTGTCGCTGAAATTCATTTGGCAACCATAGCTTTCTATATATAAGGTTTTAGCGTTTTCTTTCTTATTTTCGAGTACCAAAGCATCTCCTTGCTTGGATTCATCTATTATCTTTTCCATAAATCAGGTCTTTTTTAAGAAGTGCAAAGTTACAATTAATTATGAGCGGTGACAATGTGTCAGATAAAATATAAAAGATTTTTTTATCACCTCGTCGTTCTAAAACACGATTGCTATTAGGTTAAAATATAGCATTTATGTACCAGTAGTACAAGTGTTTTACATTTGTTAATTTTCATTTTTTCGAGCAATAATTATTGGTCTTGAAAATTTCATATACTTTTGTAGGCTTAACAAACAATATAAATGGCGAAGAATTTAGTAATAGTAGAGTCCCCAGCAAAGGCAAAAACAATTGAACGTATCCTCGGAAAGGATTTCAAAGTGTCCTCGAGTTTCGGTCATATTGCCGACCTTCCTTCGAAGGAGTTGGGCGTTGATGTAGAGGGAAATTTTGCTCCTAAATATATAGTGAGTAGCGACAAGAAAAAAGTGGTGTCCGAGCTCAGAGCCCTTTCTAAAAAAGCCGATATGGTTTGGCTGGCAAGTGATGAGGACCGGGAAGGAGAGGCTATTGCATGGCATTTAGCTGAAGAGCTAAAGCTGGATGAAGATAAAGTAAAGCGAATCGTTTTCCATGAGATTACCAAGTCGGCTATCATGAAGGCGATTGAAAACCCACGGCAAATAGATTACAACCTTGTAAATGCCCAACAAGCACGACGGATTTTAGATCGGTTGGTAGGATATGAGCTTTCCCCGGTGTTGTGGAAGAAAGTCAAGGGCGGCCTTTCGGCAGGTCGGGTGCAATCGGTAGCCGTGCGTTTGATCGTAGAGCGCGAACGCGAGATAGAAAATTTCGAAACGGTTGGATCTTATCGGGTAGATGCAGAGTTTATAACGACTGAAGGCAGCAAGTTTAAGGCGAAACTGCCGAGAAACTTTAAAACGGAAGAAGAAGCCAGAGATTTTCTGCGTAAAAATATAGGTGCCTCGTATAAGATTTCGGATTTGACCAAGAAGCCAGCGAGTAAATCGCCAGCGCCACCTTTTACGACGTCTACCCTACAGCAGGAAGCGTCGCGAAAATTATATTTTTCGGTGTCCAAAACGATGACCATCGCTCAAAGGTTATACGAAGCAGGGTTGATAACCTATATGAGAACGGACAGTGTGAACCTGTCGAATGAAGCGAAAACCAGTGCGAAAAATGAGATTGTAGCGTCATACGGCGAAAAATATAGCCAACCACGAGACTTTAAGTCAAAGAGTAAAGGAGCGCAAGAAGCACACGAGGCCATTCGTCCGACAAATATGAGCCAGCAGACCATTACAGGAAATCGCGACCAGGTGCGTTTATATGATTTAATCTGGAAACGAACGATCGCCTCGCAAATGGCCAATGCAAGTCTGGAGCGTACGAACGTAAAAATTGACGTGCTCGCGTCAGAAAAAGTCGATGAAACGTTCACGGCAAGAGGTGAAATGATCAAGTTCGACGGATTCCTAAAAGTCTACTTGGAAGGGTCGGATATGGAAGACGAAGAGCAGGATGGCATGCTGCCGAATATGCAAAATGGCGATCCGCTTGAAAATATTTATGTAACAGCAACAGAACGATTCACCAGACCACCTTATCGCTATACCGAGGCATCCTTGGTAAAGCAGTTGGAAGAACTTGGGATTGGTCGTCCGTCGACATACGCTCCAACTATTTCTACGATTATGAGCAGAAATTATGTCGAGAAAAGTGCTATCGAAGGAACGGAGCGTAAATACCTACAGATAAGATTGCAGAAGGATGCTGTTAAAGACAAAACCCTGTCTGAGATGGTAGGCGCCGATAAAGGGAAGCTTATTCCAACGGATATCGGGATTATCGTCAATGAATTTTTAGTAGAGCATTTCGAGAATATTTTAGATTACAACTTCACTGCAAAAGTAGAGCAGGATTTCGACGAGATTGCCGAAGGAAAACAGGAGTGGACAGAAATGATGCGGGAGTTTTACGAAAAATTCCATCCCCAAGTGAAAAAAGTAGAAGAGCACGCCGAGCGCGAGAGCGGAGAACGTATCCTCGGAACCGATCCAAAATCCGGAAAAACGGTATTGGTGAGATTGGGAAGATATGGTCCGATGGCACAAATTGGTGCGCCAGATGACGAGGAAAAGCAGTTTGCTAGCCTGAGAACAGACCAGCAATTGCATCTCATTACTTTTGAAGAAGTGATGGATCTCTTCAAGCTTCCCAAAACTTTAGGAACCTATGAAGGGGAAGAAGTGCAAGTGAACAATGGGCGTTATGGTCCGTATGTGCGTCATGGAAAAATATTTATTTCCCTGCCGAAAGGGATGGATCCATTAGATGTGGATATGGAATTTGCAGAGGAGTTAATCGAAGAAAAGAAAAAGGCTGACGCGCCGATATATGTTTACGAAGAGAAACCCGTCCAAAAAGGAGTAGGAAGGTTTGGCCCTTATATTAAATGGGACAATATGTTTATCAACGTGAGTAAGAAATACGATTTTGATAATCTGTCAGAAGAAGATATCGTTGAACTTATTGAGGATAAGAAACGTAAAGAACGCGAAAAACTGATTAAGGAATGGCCTGAGGCTAAAATCAGAATTGAAAAAGCGCGTTGGGGCCGATTTAACGTCATAAAAGGAAAGACAAAAGTTGAGTTGCCGAAAGAAACGCCCGTCGAGGAGATGACTTTAGAAGAAGCTCAAGCTTTGATTGACAAGAAGACGCCCAAAAAGAGAGCGCCAAGAAAGAAAAAGACCACAAGTAAGAAATCCCCAACCAAGAAGAAATAATGCTAACGTTTTTAACTCCAGTTTCTGAAGGCGTGCTCGCACATCGAGACCAACTTCCTGCAGGCACCTTAGGAAAACATATCATGCCTCATAATAAGCAAGAGGGTCTTCCTGAAATGGAGGGCGTCACGCTGGCTATTGTTGGCGTTAAAGAAACACGGGCTGTAGCGACAGACACTCAGAAGCCCATAGATTTTGATTCGTGTAGAAAGGCCTTGTATTCCTTATATCCTGGAAACTGGGATAGCAACATCGTCGATTTAGGCGATATCGATCCAGGTAACACGCCGGATGATAGCAGGTTTGCTTTAAAGGAAATTGTGGCGTATCTCGTAAAGGCCAATATTATTCCGATAATTTTAGGAGCCGGGCAGAATATGGCATATGCCCAATATCGTGCTTATGACAACTTAGATCAAATGGTAAATGTTGTGAATGTCGATTATAGATTCGATATTGGCGATGCAGATTTGCCGATATCCGATAAGTCTTATGTAGGAAAAATGATTGTCGATCCGCCATATAATCTTTTTAATTATGCCGTTTTGGGATATCAGTCGTTTTTTAATGCGCCTGAGGAGATTGATTTGATGGAAAAGCTTTTCTTTGAAGCCTATAGATTGGGCGAAGTGACAGCAGACATAACGCTTGCCGAGCCGGTTTTACGCAATGCCGATATGGTTATTTTTGATGCCACAGCAATAAAAAGTTCTGAAATGAGTTATGAGAGCAATGATAATCCAAATGGATTTGATGGTCGAGAAATTTGTGCACTTTCTAGATATGCCGGAATCAGCAATCAGGCAACTTCCTTTGGAGTGTATGAATTGGGGCAAGATATAACGAGCAGTAGTGCGATGTTAATCGGTCAAATCTTATGGTATTTTATTGAAGGAGTTAACTTTAGGATAAAGGAAGACTTCACCAATGAATCGCTTTTCACAACCTATGTCGTTCCTATGGATGGCGCTGATTTAACATTTAAAAAGAGCCATAAATCGGAAAGATGGTGGATGGAATTGCCTTTTTTTTCAAATAATAATAATAAATCGAAAAGGTACGCGTTATTACCTTGCACTTACGTCGATTATATCGACGCTTGCAACCAAAAAATCCCTGAGCGATGGTTGCGAGCACGTATCAAAAACGAAGGGAAAATGTAATTTTTTCAAGAAAGTTGATTGAATTCATTTTTAAAAATTGTTTTTTTACAAATATTATAAATACGTTTGCGTACTCTAATTTCAAAAAATAACCTTTAGTACAAATTATGAAGAAGTACTTTGCATTTATTGCGATAATCGCCTTTTTGTCAAGCTGTAATTCTGGAGATCGGGGTGAGCTAGTTGGTGTAAAGGGTAAGAAGTGGTTTCCTCAGAAGCCTTATGGAATGACGCTAATCCCTGGAGGATCCTTCATTATGGGTAAGAGCGACGACGATTTCCTAGGAGTTAATGATGCCCCGCCAAAAACAGTAACAGTGCGTTCGTTTTATATGGATGAGACTGAAATTACCAACTCCGAGTACCGCCAGTTTGTATATTGGGTACGCGACTCGATTGTCCGTCTGAGATTGGCCATCATGGCTGATGAAATGGGAATCGGTCCTGAAGATGGCGGCATCGGAAACTTTGCTTTTGTAGATCAAGACGAAGAAAACAGAACGCCATACGAGCAGTATATGTACGACAATTACTATGGATTTGGTGATGATTTCTATGAAGGAAGGAAGGTCGATAATAAGGTAAAGTTGATTTGGGATACATCAAAATATCCCGATGAGTATTATACAGAGGTTATGGATACGATGTATATTCCATATGATGAGGCGTATAATGGTCTGAGAACGATAGATGTAACAAAGTTGAAATTTCAATACACCTATATGGATATTGAAGCGGCTGCTCGTAATACCGGAAAAAAACGTAGACGTGATTTCATCAAGAAGGAGGAATTGGAAATTTATCCAGATACTACCGTGTGGATTCGAGACTTTAATTATTCGTATAACGAACCGATGCACAATGACTATTTCTGGCACGAAGCCTATGGAGATTATCCGGTAGTAGGCGTGAATTGGAAACAGGCTAAAGCTTTTTGTGCTTGGCGAACCTTGTATAAAAACGCTTACCAAAAATCACGTGGCAGACGTCAGGTGAACTCGTTCCGCCTTCCTGGTGAAGCTGAGTGGGAGTATGCTGCTCGTGGAGGATTAGAGGGAGGTACTTACCCATGGGGAGGTCCGTATACAAAAGATGACCGTGCGTGTTTCTTGGCAAACTTTAAGCCTTTGCGAGGAGATTATGCTGCAGACGATGCACTCTACACTGTAGAGGCAAGATCCTACGGTCCAAACGGATACAACCTGTATAACATGGCCGGAAATGTTTCGGAATGGGTGGCGTCTTCATACGACCCAGCATCTTACGATTTCGCTTCTTCAATGAACCCGAGTGTGAACGATGAAGAAAACATGCGAAAAGTTGTACGAGGTGGTTCTTGGAAGGATGTAGCATACTTCCTCCAAGTAAGTACAAGAGATTATGAATATGCTGATTCAGCGCGTAGCTATATCGGATTCCGTACCGTCCAAGACTATATGGGAACTGATGTGGCGAACTAAATATAGCTGTTGTTAAAACTGAAAAATAACCTAAATCAAAACTTCAAATTAAACTTTACTAATTATGTCAAAATCGAGATCTTCTAAGAAATTCTTTCAAATGGCCTACGGCCTTGGTGCGTCCATTGTACTTATCGGAGCATTATTTAAAATTACACACATGGAAATTGCGGGAATCGGAGGTAACTTACTCCTTACGATTGGTCTTGTGACTGAGGCGATTATATTCGCTATTTCCGCATTCGAACCAGTTGAAGATGAGGTAGATTGGTCGTTAGTTTATCCAGAACTATCTGGAGGATCAAGCCAGGAAAGAAGAATGGTCCAACAAGAAACTCAAGAGGAAACTCAAGGAATGTTGGCTAAAAAGCTAGACGATATGCTTAAAGAAGCAAAAATCGACTCAGAATTGATGAGTAGCCTGAGCAACAGTATTCGTTCATTCGAAGGCGCGGCAAAAGGAATCGCTCCAACAGCGGAAGCGATGAGCTCTACAGCAAAATATAGCGAAGAAATGGCCTTAGCTGCTGCACAAATGGATTCGTTAAACAGCTTGTACAAAGCCCAAATCGAATCTACAGCTCGTCAGGCAGAAGCTAACGACCAAATAGCTCAGAATGCAGAACAATTGAAACAGCAAATGCAACACCTTGCAACCAACCTTTCTTCATTGAATGGTGTTTATGGAGGCATGTTGTCAGCAATGACTGCCAGAAATTAAGATCGGTCTGAACCGAATTAATAATCTAACAATTTTAAAAAGAAATTAAAAAATGGCAGGACAAAAATTATCACCAAGGCAGAAGATGATTAATGTGATGTATTTGGTGTTCATCGCAATGATGGCAATGAATATGTCTAAAGAAGTATTATCTGCATTTGGAGTATTAGAAGAAAGACTGACGGAATCCAATATCGCGGTAGAACAAAGAAATATCGCTTTTATGGAAAACCTTGCTGAGAAGGCAAGAGAACAAGAAGCTCAGTATGGAAAAGTTAAAGAGAAAGCCGAAGAAATTAATGAAATCTCTAAAGAGTTTGACGCAACGATCGAAGACATCAAAAGCAAAATGATGGCGCGAATCGACCTGAGCGAAGAAGATTTAGACAACTACGAAATCCAGGACGGGAGAGATTATTTAGACCAATTGCTTTTCAATGGCGACCAATTAACGGCTGAAGGTGAAAGTTTTGTAAACGGCATTAATAAATATCGAGAAGGAGTCATCGCTGCTCTTGGAGATGACCCGCGCTATGATGCGATTATCGCCGATATAAATAGAAAGTTTAATGCCGACCCAGTCACACGACGTGATGGCGTGACAGAACCTTGGATTAACTATAACTACGAAGGATTCCCGTTAATTGCTTCAAAAACAAAAATGACGCAATTACAGAACGACGTAAAAGTAACGCAAGGAGATATCCTTTCTGCGATGTTAGCAGGTCAACAAGCAGCAGCATTATCTTTTACTCAGTATAACACACTTCTAGAATCTACAAAGAGCGCGTATTATGCAGGTGAAGAATTCGATGGTGCTATTGTGTTAGGTCGTGTGGATCCAAATACACGACCAAACCGTGTGGAATTGACTCTGAATGGTCGTCCATTGACAGAAGATCAATACGATATCGTAGATGGTAAAGTAAAATTGAAAATTAGTGCTGGTGCACCAGGCGATCACAAGATTGAAGGAAATCTAATCTTCGTTGAAGATGGAAAAGACACAGAAATTCCCGTGAATGTTTCCTTCGCAACTATTTCGAAACCAAACGCGGCCGTAATTGCTGCAGATAAAATGAACGTAGTATACCGCGGTGTTGATAACCCAATGACGGTTTCTATCCCTGGAATTCCAGATAACAAGGTCAATGCTACTGGAGCAGGACTTTCGAAAGTTTCAGGAAGTAAGTATGTAATGCGTCCGGGTTCAGGAAGAACGGTTACTATTACTGCAAGTGGAACATTACCGGATGGAACAGGAGTAAGAACGCCAGCAGAATTCCGTATTAAAGACATTCCACGCCCAACAGGAACCATTCGCGGTGAACACGGCGATGGCGGACCTGTTAGAATGCAACGTCAAGGATTGGAAATTGCTTCCGTGGGTGCTATTTTAGATGATTTCGATTTCGATCTCAACTTGAGTGTATCTGGATTCAGCTTTAAAGTTTCGGGCCAACCAACGGTTAGAGTAAGTGGTACTAAATTGAACGGTGCTGCCAAGGCCGCGCTTAATCGAGCGAGACGTGGTGAAACGGTTCAGATTTTTGATATTGACGCAAATATTTCAGGAAATACAGGGTATAAACTCAAAAAGATTACCCCCGTATTTATTGAATTGACAAACTAGTAATAAACTATTCTCAGAATGAATTTTAAGTATGCTATTTTAACTGTCCTTGGTTTATTTATATATTCAAATGCAAACGCACAATTGAATATTTTAAATGCCAAAAGCCCTGAAGACATTGGTAGGGTAACCGAGGCACAAATGACTGAAGATAATGATGGTCCGTTGCCTTATGGCTTTACCGAAGATCGTGATGTGTTGTGGGGTAAAACGGTTTGGGAAATTATCGACCTCGATGAGCGTGTGAACTTCCCGCTGTATTACCCAATCGACACCAATAATATCGGGACCAACAGACGATCGCTCTATGATGTGATTGTTAAGGGCATCCAAAATGGGCGAATTACGGAAGTATATGCAGATTCGTACTTTACTGAGAAAAGATCTCTAGACGACCTCCAAGCCTCTATGATGTATAGCGATACGACCGATATGGGAATTGAACAATACAACGCAGAAGGAGTGGTGGACGAACAATATGTAAGAAAGTTCACCCTCGATGCGGGCGATATTCAACAATACCGTATTCGTGGCTATTGGTATATCGATAAGCGACAAGGAGAACTAAAATACCGATTACTCGGAATTTGTCCCGTTGCAAACGAGGCAAGATCAAAAGCTTTCCCAGATGATGGATTAGACGCTAAAGTAGAGCTGTTCTGGGTATGGTTTCCTGGAGCACGCGAGGTCTTGCACGAAGCAAAAGTGTTTAACAACAGCAACTCCGCACAACCCTTGTCTTTTGATCACCTGCTGAATTCGAGAAGATTCAACGGTGTAATCTATAAGGAAGACAATATGTATGGAGACAGAGCCGTCGATGACTATATTGTCGACAATGCCTTGATGCAATTGTTGGAGTCGGATAGAATTAAAGAGCATATTCGCAATATCGAAATCGATTTGTGGAATTACTAAAAATAGTTTGATTGAATTTTTAACCAAAAATCCCTTCAGGTTTGCACGAAACTTGAAGGGATTTCTTTTCTATATAAATTGAGTTTTTAAATGGCAGCTAAAGCAAATCCAATAAAAGAAGTAGATTATATTGTAGTGGGACTTGGAATTGCAGGAATCTGTTTTTGTGAGAACTTACTCCGGAATAAAAAGAGTTTCGTAGCCTTCGATAACAGCCTCAGTGGCGCTACTGCCACCTCAGGAGGCATTCTAAACCCAACCGTGCTCAGGTGGTTCAATGTGGCTTGGAAAGCCTCCGAATTTTATCCTTATGCAATTCCCTTTTACGAAAGCTTGGCAGAAAGACTGCAGAAGAAATTCTTCACGTTGAAATCTATTTACAAGATTTTTAAAGATGCGGACGAGCTGAACAATTGGGTTGTCGCTACCGATAAACAAAGAACAAAATCCTTCTTGGCTACAGACCTTGTTAAAAACGTCAACAGCAACATACAAGCGCCTTTGGGCTTCGGAGAGGTAAAAGGAGCTGTTCAGATCGATGTTCCAGCATTGTTGTCGGGGTTCGCTAACTTCCTAAACGAAGAAGGTAAACTAGTCAAAGAACAATTTCAATACGATGTACTCAAAGTATCAGACAACCAAGTGAAATATAAAGATATTTGCGCAAAACACATGGTTTTCTGCGAGGGCATACAAGCGTTGGACAACCCATTTTTTCCAAGTGAAAAACTTGTAGGGAACAAAGGAGAATTCCTAATCATTAAAGCGCCAAAACTGCGATTGGATGTTTTTCTAAAAGGTCCGATGTATATCATACCGTTAGGATACGACATCTATAAAGTGGGTGCAACATTTATAAGTGGAGATCTTAGTTTGGAAAAGACAGCATACAGTGAAAAGGAAATCCGAAGGCATCTAAAAACCATGATTTCCTGCGATTTCGAAGTGTTAGGTATGGCGACAGGGATTCGCCCAACAACACCCGATCGCGCTCCTTTGATCGGAAAAAACCAAGAACATCCCGAAATAGCCTTTTTAAATGGTCTAGGCTCTAGGGGGTTTATGATGGCGCCCTTACTCAGTGAGACATTGTACAATCACTTAGAAAAGGATACGCCGATACCTGGAGATATCGATATAAACAGAGCCCTTTAGTCTCCGTCTTTCTTTGGAGAATCTGCTTTGGTTTTATCGTATTTTACAAAGATATTCAGCCAGATATTGCGAGAAATTCGAAGGATGTAAGGAAATCCAACAACCAAAGAGGCTAAGATGAACACAAACGTGTAGTCGATATCCAATCCCAAAAAGAAGAAGGCAATAATAAACGCAGCGACAGCGATGGCGGTACCTACTGCGTAACTGACATACATGGCTCCGTAGAAAAACGCCGGTTCTATCATAAACTTGAATCCACAATGGCTGCAATATTCATGCATTTTCACGAGTTGTCGAAGCTTCCACGGGTTTGACTCTTTATAGATTTTGCCTTGGTGACACACAGGACAGGTGCCTGTGAAAATACTATAAAGCTTGGTGCCTTTGAGTGCCTTCATGATTTGTTTTTTAAAAATGCAAATTTAGGCATCTTTGTAAAAGAACCTGATGCACGGAGCGAATAAAATAAAAAAGAGAATACATTGGGCAATAAGAGTAGTATTTTTGCAGCACTAAATATGTATCTAACAAATTCGAAACATGATTAATATACATAATCTTTCCATATCATTTCAAGGAGATTATCTATTCGAAAGCATTACGTTTCAAATGCAAGCTGGAGATCGGGTGGGACTGGTGGGTCGAAATGGCGCAGGAAAGTCCACCTTGTTAAAAATTATTGCAGGAGAACAAGAATATGACGATGGGCAGATTGCTACCGATAAGGATATTGCGATAGGATTTTTGAAACAAGACATCGAATTTGAAAAAGGACGAACAGTTCTCGAAGAATCTTACGAGGCATTTACAAAAATCAAGGCGATAGAACGTCGTTTGGAGGAAATTAACACCCAACTCGCCGAGCGAACAGATTACGAAAGTGAAGCGTACCATCAATTGATGGTCGATCTAAACGAACAACAACATCAATACGAGATTCACGGGGGCTATAACTACCAAGGCGAAACCGAGCGTATTTTACAAGGGTTAGGATTTCAGCGGGAGGATTTTGAAAAGGCTACAGAAACCTTTTCTGGTGGATGGCGCATGCGTATCGAATTGGCAAAACTACTGCTTCAAAATAACGATGTTTTGCTCCTAGATGAGCCCACGAACCACTTAGATATCGAATCGATTCTTTGGTTGGAAGATTTTCTAAGAAATTTCCCAGGAGCGATAATGATTGTTTCCCACGATAAAATGTTTCTAGATAACGTGACCAATCGGACCATAGAAATATCGATGGGTAAAATCTATGATTTTGAAAAACCGTACACACAATACTTGGTGCTGCGCGAAGAAATGCGCGAACAACAACTCGCCACGCATAAAAACCAACAACGAGAGATTGAGCAGACCGAGAAACTAATCGATAGGTTTCGTGCCAAAGCAAGTAAGGCAACCATGGCGCAGTCGCTGATAAAAAAATTGGACCGAATGGAGCGTGTTGAATTGGACGAAGATGACAATGCTGTTTTGTCGTTGCGATTTCCAATTTCCGTAAACCCCGGAAAAGTGGTTATCGAAGCAGAAGGTGTTTCGAAAAACTATGGAGATAATCAAGTCCTGACCGATGTGGACCTTATGGTGGAACGAAATGCAAAAATTGCTTTCGTCGGTCAAAATGGACAAGGAAAATCAACATTGGCAAAAATTATTGTAGGAGAAATTCCGCACGATGGCAAACTCACCTTAGGTCATAATGTGCAAATAGGATATTTTGCCCAGAATCAAGCTGATTATTTAGATGGTGAAAAAACCGTGCTCGACACGATGATAGATGCTGCCAATATGAGCAATCGGAGTCGTGTTCGTGATATATTGGGGTCGTTTTTATTCCGAGGCGATGAGGTTGAAAAATTCGTTCGTGTACTCAGTGGAGGCGAACGCAACCGATTAGCGCTGGCCAAACTGATGCTGCAGCCATTTAATGTGTTGGTTATGGATGAGCCCACAAACCACTTAGATATACAATCGAAGAACGTTCTAAAAGAGGCGCTCGACAGGTTTGAAGGAACCCTTGTGCTCGTTTCGCACGACCGTGACTTTCTGCAAGGCCTCACCAACAAAGTGTATGAGTTCAAAGACCATCAGATCAAAGAGTATTTGGGCGATATCAATTACTTCTTAGAGGAGCGAAACCTTCAAAATCTAAGAGAGGCCGAGAAAAAGACCGTAATCGCTCAAAAGCCAAAGGAAAATCGAAGCGCTGGAGATGACTATGAGCTTCAGAAAAAAATCAAATCCTTAAAGAATAGAATTAGCAATACCGAATCTGCTATTGCTAAACTCGAAAGAGCCATAGAGAAAATTGACGCTGAGCTTTTGGCCAATTATGATGAGACCATCTCGAAACCCGGTTTTTTTGAGCAATACGAGGCAAAAAAAAATGAACTGAACAAGTTGATGGAAGATTGGGATACCTATGTGGAAACGCTCGAAACCCTCACTTAATAATTAAAATGGCACCTACTTCAAAACTCGGGTTGCGTGGAGGGAATACGTGATAAAATATGTATATTTGATAGGTTTCCGAAAGAAAATCACGAAATCTGTGTCGCGAATAACCTAACATCACAAACTGTTTTTACCTTTTCCTATAAAAGTATTCCGCAATACTGTTGGAGTACACCTACGGCGAGGAACTGAGCAGCAGCCGCCGAAATCTGAATGTGATTCGTGATTTTATATGTGGATAACGAAAGTGCAAAGGAAGCTTTATCCTGAATTTCTCCTCATAACTATAAAATTATGGAAGATCAAAAAACCTTTAAGCTCTGCCTTACTATGGCGGGTGCCGTTTCAGCAGGAGCCTATACCGCTGGAGTGATGGATTATTTATTGGAAACCCTTGAATTGTGGGAACGCGCAAAAGAAACCAACAGGAGCAGAGGTATCAATCATCCCGATTACGACCATTCCATTCCGATGCACAACGTAGAAATCGATGTTCTAAGTGGCTCGTCTGCCGGCGGAATCTGTAGCACGTTAGGATTTTTAGCTTTAAGCGATAAACATTTTAAAAGTTGTAATAAAGACAACCGAGCTGGAGAAAACAATGTGCTTTACAAGAGCTGGGTAGATATGGGGGATAGTCCGGATAACACTACCGTAGACAAACTCCTCAACGCTTCCGACTTGAAGATGTACAAAGAAATACGCTCGCTGTTAAATAGCGAAGTAATTGACGATTTGGCAAATGATGCCATTTGTATTCGCGAAGAGAAACCAGTGCCCAACTATGCTTCAGATAAACTGGATGTCATTCTAACAACAACCAATTTACGAGGAATCAATTTTTTAGTAAACTTCGATGGTAGCGACCATGATTCTTCGAAAGGAACCGTCATTACAAATCATGGAGGGTTTTTTAGGTATAAGTTGAAAAACGAAAAATTTCCATCCGGAATTCCTGAAAAAGAAGATGAGCTGTATTACGTCCTAGACCTAAACGATAAAGGCCATCTTGAGTACCTCAAAGATGCTACATTGAGCACAGCGGCGTTTCCCATCGGATTGCAGTCGAGAGAAATGAAAATCTCAGCTGAATACATCAAGCGCTATCCATTGTATTTATTCAATAAAGCAAAGGGAATCCAACCTCTTCTTCCCGAGGGGGATACCTATTCGTTTGTCTCTGTTGATGGTGGTGTTATCAATAATGAGCCTTACGGTATTGGTCTGAAAGTGTTGAAGGAGAAGAATCCAGAGCATTTCAAAAACGATCGCTATGGTGTGATTATGATCGACCCTTTCCCAAATAAGGATCACGATATGGGCAAGACAGGTAGTGATATATTTGGCGTTGCAGGAGGTTTATTTAAAGCTTTGCGAAATCAAGTGATGTTCAATCAGGATGGCATTATGGAAGCTTTGGATTTGAGTAGCCGGACTAAGTTTTTAATTGAACCGATTCGCTATGTTGAGAAAAACGGATTCTGGGGCCGTCCAGTAAGCGATTTGGCTTCTGCGGCAGTGGGAGGTTTTGGCGGCTTTTTGAGTCGCGATTTTCGTCATCACGACTTTCACTTGGGCAGAAAAAATTGCCAAGTGTTTTTAAGGCATTATTTTGCAGTAGCCCAAGAGGACGTGCAACGCAGGCTGAGTATTGACCCATCCGGACAAGCTATCGCGAGGTTTCAATATGCGATGCCAGCAGGCGATCCGAATGGCAAGAAGTTCTTCCCGATTATTCCAGACATGCGTGTGTTGGAAAACTTTAAAGATCGTGGCGATAAAGCACGCTTTGGAGAAGATGCGAATATCGGCAACATACCTTACCCGAAAATGAATTTTTCGGCATTCGAAAGACGGTATAAAAAGAAAATCAAAGAAAGAATTGGATTGCTCGTTAAATATCAGCTTGACAATAGTTTCCTGTCTTTTTTGGCAAATTTTCTATACGCCAAAAAGGCGGGGTATAATTTTGTCAGAGATGCTTTATACAAAGCACTAAAAGAGAATGATTTGTTGCATTAAAATTCTAATCTATGCTTGAACATTTTTTTCAATGTCCGTTTTGTTGGGAAACTATTTCAATTCTCTTAGACGCTTCTATAGAAAAGCAACATTATATCGAAGATTGTGAAGTGTGTTGCAATCCGTTGGAATTTAAAATCTCGTTTAAAGGTGAAGAACTTGTCGGTTTTCAGGTTGTCCCCGCAGATAGATAAGTCTAGAATTATCAAATAGTTTTAGATAATTATTTTTAAAAGTGCACTTTGAATACTAATCCACAATTGGTTAAAAGCCGATTGTGTTTTGTTGCGATCTGTTTTCCCAGTTCCGTTTTTAAAGCTTCCCTCTTTATTTTTCCCGTTGTGGTTGATAAATAAATTAGTCGCTTCAGACAGCAGTTTTCGTGTCTTTTCGCTTTCTTTTTTTAGAAAGTCAACCTTGAAATCGGAGAAATTCATGCGCATATTGGTTGTGGAATTATCGTTGTTCCCGTCGATTGTGAAATAAGTTTTATGGATAGCCCCCTCCAACGCAATTCTTAAATTGGGTTCAGTAAACGCATTCATTCTTTTAACATCCAAATTGTCTAATTCGCCTTCAAAGAGAAAAGAGTCGTTTTCGTTTTGCACATCAAAAGTCCAAGTGGCCTGAAGGGGCGCTTGATCCATAAATAATGCTTCCACAGCTATCTCGGTCTTTTCTGGGGTATTACCCGTATTGCTCACATGCATAATGTGGGCATTGAGATCTTTAAAAGAAACAGAGCCCCCTTGATTTTCGGCTTGCGTTCGTTCGGTGTATTTGATGTTGGCATCTTTGATTTCAATCGAATCTACCGTGAGGTCGAACGGTAGGTTTCGAAGCGATCGTGCGTAGAGCGGTTTGAACGTTTCGTCGTCTTCAATCAATTTGTCGCGGTACACATCGAAAATGGGCCGATTGATGGTAATTTTATGACTCGTTGCGAAAAATCGTTCGTCATCTCTAAATCTTAAGTTGAAGTTGTTTACCGACAATATCGGAATTGACAGGTCGTAATGATCGCGCTCTACACGGATTATGTTCGAGAGTTCTTTTTTAGAATATTTCGTTTTAAGTTGAACGTCCTCGAAAGTGGCCTTATGGTCTTCAATTAAAAATTGATCCACAATTAAATTTTCGTAAGGCCCTACTTTCACAAATGCCGTATCACTTTTTGCTTTTACATGCTTGTATTTTAAAGGGATTTTTTGTAAAACTGTTTTATTATCAATTTCAATTCCTTCAACAACAATATTCAGATTTTTGGTATACACTTTAGTCGAATCTTTTTCGTCTTCATAGATAGCAAGTTTGGTGTTGCTTATCTTAACGAAGTCTACGCGTATTGGTTTGTGGATTTCGGCGACGGGTTTGCGTACGGTGTCTTTTGAAGGTTTGCGTTTGTCTTGATGGTAAGCCAAGGTTGGGTTTTCTACCAAAATACTCCCGATGTGAATTTGATTGTTGAATAAATACTCCCAATAACTGATGTCGGCGATCTTGAGTCGCTCAACCTGAATAAATGTGTGTTCGACATCATCTTCCTTATTGTTAATAATTAAAGAAGCGTTCAAAATAGAAAGCGTTCCAGTAAAAGCTTCAAGAGTGATGTTGTCGTAGGTGCGCACCATATTCTCAGGCAAGCGTTCCTGGATAAAACTTTCTAGTTTACTTTTTAAGAAGTTATTGATATAAATATTCGAGGCAATAACTACAACGCCAATAGCAAGTGTGGTAAAAATTAATTTCTTAAAAAGAGGGTTCATTCTTTAAAGATAAGGAAAGAATGAATTTCTATAGGTTTGTTTGTAGAAGTAATTTGAGGGGTCTATGTTTTTGAGGTTGGATCATCCTTGATTTATAGCAGGTTGTAATTAACTTAAATCTTTCTATTAATATTGTTTGCAAACATCTAAAAGAGTTGTATCTTTGCAGTCCAATATTTCAGTCGGGTGTTATGAACCGAAGAGTTAAGAACTCAAGTTGAAACGTTGAAAAC
>Ga0209075_1001764_pt1 | contig 19968 bp, 16 predicted proteins | sample Stecom2011_FD_187523 | JGI IMG/M metagenome (GOLD analysis project Ga0209075, IMG submission 187523) | Agricultural soil microbial communities from Utah to study Nitrogen management - Steer compost 2011 (SPAdes) (version 2) | ecosystem: Environmental > Terrestrial > Soil > Agricultural land...
TGGATAAATAATTTTGTTTATTTTTGCCGTCCAAAAGAGAGGAGGTTATGACACTATGTTAATTATACCAGTAAAAGACGGAGAAAATATCGATAGAGCGTTAAAGCGTTTTAAGCGTAAATTCGACCGAACAGGGACTATGCGACAGCTGCGTGCGAGACAGCAATTTACTAAGCCGTCTGTTAGAAATAGAGCAGCAATGCAGAAAGCTCAATATATTCAGAGATTGAGAGATCAGGAGAATATCTAATCTGATCAATCGATTGTCTAAAAATACAAATCCATTAGAGTAAACTCTAATGGATTTTTTTATTCTAATTACTGTGGAGTTAATATGTTATTGGGTTATATTGTAGCTTGATAGTTGCATGTTCAAGTTTTTCTAAGCTAGCTCTGAATATAAAGTCAACCATAAACGAAATATAATGCCATTTCAATCATTCATAGAGTATCTTCAACTCGAAAAAAAATATTCTCCACATACTATTACGGCATATTTAAAAGATTTAAACGACTTTCATGCCTTTGCTGTTTCGGAATATGATTACTCGGATATTGTATCGGTTAACTATGCTGTAGTTCGAAGCTGGATTGTCTCTTTAGTAGATTCTAAAATTTCGAATAGAACTGTAAATCGAAAAGTTTCCTCTTTGAAGACTTATTATAAATATCTACTTAAAACGGGGCAAATAGAAGTCAGTCCATTGGCAAAGCACAAAGCTTTAAAGACCACTAAAAAGATACAAGTTCCTTTTTCCGAAGTAGAAATTGAGAATGTCATGGAGCTTCTGGAAGTAGAGAACACTTTTGAGGGCTTGCGAGATCGATTGATAATAGAGCTTTTCTACTCTAGTGGAATTAGACGTGCGGAGCTAATTAATATAAAGCTGAATGATGTATCTTATTCTCAAAAAACTCTTAAGGTTTTAGGAAAGCGAAATAAGGAAAGGTTGATTCCGCTACTTCCTTCGGTGCTAAAAACTATCTCGGAATACTTGCCAATAAGGGAGGGATTAAAAGACATTAAGGATCGAGAGTATTTAGTTTTAACTTCTAGGGGAGTTAAAGTGTATGAAAATCTTGTCTATCGAGTTATTAAGTCTTATTTTAGTCAGGTGTCAGAAAAAGTTAAAAAAAGCCCGCATATACTCCGTCATTCATTTGCTACGCATCTTTTAAACGAGGGGGCTGATATAAATTCGGTAAAAGAATTATTAGGGCATTCGAGTTTGGCTTCAACCCAGGTTTATACTCAAAATAGCATAGCTAAGTTGAAGGAAGTTTACAAAAACACACATCCTAGAAATTAAAAAGTTAGTCGCTTATGGTTTAGAACTACATTAACTCTTAAATAATCGTATAATGAAAGTAAGTGTCCAAACCCCTAATTTCGCGGCCAAAGAAGATCTTTTGGTGTTTGTGGAGAAAAAATTATCTAAACTAGAGCAGTTTTACGATAGAATAATTTTCGCTGATGTTTTTATGAAATTATTACCTTCGAGTGAAAAGGAGAATAAAAGTGTAGAAATTCTTTTAAGTATTCCTGGAGATGACATAATGGTTAAAAAAGAAGCTAAAACCTTTGAGCAGGCTGTGGATGAGAATGTTAGAGCATTGGAGCGGCAGCTGAAAAAAAGAAAGCAAAAAGAAAAAGTAAAATTTTAGAAATTTTTCTTGCAAAAAGTTTTGTGGAAAAAATAAATTCTCTACATTTGCAGTCCGTTAGAAATAGCGGACTTTTTTATGCCTGTCGGATGAACCAAAAATGAGACAGAAAACAGGTTGAGAGAGTAGTGAAAAAAGGCCGATGTAGCTCAGCTGGCTAGAGCAGCTGATTTGTAATCAGCAGGTCGTGGGTTCGAGTCCCTCCATCGGCTCTTTAAATTTCGAAAATTTTAAATCGAGGTTAAAAAAAGTTTGTTCATTAAGATTTTTGAAGTATAATTGCACTTTTCTTTTTGAGAATGTAATTATTCAAATCGGGGAGATACTCAAGCGGCCAACGAGGACAGACTGTAAATCTGTTGGTTTTCACCTTCGCAGGTTCGAATCCTGCTCTCCCCACCAGATTCTTGCTTAGGCAAAGAATAGTTCTTGAAAATTTTGAAATATCAATTTTTGAATTCCTGAGAAGAATGGAATTTAGAATAAAATGCGGGAGTAGCTCAGTTGGTAGAGCGTCAGCCTTCCAAGCTGAATGTCGCCGGTTCGAACCCGGTCTCCCGCTCAAATGTTCTTTAAAAGTGAAAATATGGTTTCTGCTGTGTTTTCTTATTTTAAATATTAGAGAGCGAGGGGTGTGAAGTTAATGCAGAATGTAGTCTAAGCATGCCTAGTCTTCCGCCCTAATATGAGTTACAAGTTGTAAAGTCGCAAGTTTACAGGTTGGAGTAACCTGAAGCTCGAAACCTGGAACCTAAACCTTAAAACGCCGATGTAGCTCAGGGGTAGAGCGCTTCCTTGGTAAGGAAGAGGTCATGGGTTCAATTCCCATCATTGGCTCAAGCTTATATGCAAAGATTACAAGTGAACACTAATATATAACAAAGATTAAATCAATACAAAATGGCAAAAGAAAAATTCGATCGGTCGAAACCGCACTTAAATATCGGTACAATTGGACACGTAGATCACGGAAAAACAACCACTACTGCAGCTATTACTAAAGTTTTGGCTGATGCTGGATATTCTGCAGCAACATCATTTGATCAAATTGATAACGCGCCAGAGGAAAAAGAAAGAGGTATTACTATTAACTCTTCTCACGTAGAGTATCAAACAGCTAATCGTCACTACGCTCACGTTGACTGTCCAGGTCACGCGGATTACGTAAAGAATATGGTTACTGGTGCTGCTCAAATGGACGGTGCTATTCTTGTGGTTGCAGCTACTGATGGTCCAATGCCACAAACTCGTGAGCACATTCTGCTAGGTCGCCAGGTTGGTATTCCTAGAATTGCTGTGTTTATGAACAAAGTTGACTTGGTTGATGATGAGGAATTATTAGAGTTAGTAGAGATGGAGATCAGAGATCTTCTTAACTTCTATGAATATGATGGTGATAATGGTCCTGTTGTTCGGGGTTCTGCTTTAGGAGCACTTAACGGTGAGCAAAAGTGGGTTGACGCTCTTCTTAAATTAATGGAAGAAGTTGATAACTGGATTGAGGAGCCTGTTCGTGACAACGAAAAGCCTTTCTTGATGCCAATTGAAGATGTATTCTCTATTACTGGTCGTGGAACTGTTGCTACAGGTCGTATCGAAACTGGTGTTGCTCAAACTGGAGATCCAGTTGAGATCATTGGTATGGGAGCTGAGAAATTAACTTCTACTATTACTGGTATTGAAATGTTCCGTCAAATCCTTGATAGAGGAGAGGCGGGAGATAACGCTGGTATCCTATTGAGAGGTATTGAGAAAACTCAAATCTCAAGAGGAATGGTAATTGTTAAGCCAGGATCTGTAACTCCGCACTCTAAGTTTAAAGCTGAGGTTTATATCCTTAAGAAAGAAGAAGGTGGACGTCACACTCCATTTCACAATAACTACCGTCCACAGTTCTACGTACGTACAACTGACGTGACTGGAACAATTACTCTTCCAGAAGGAGTAGAGATGGTAATGCCTGGAGATAACTTAACTATCAATGTTGAGTTGTTGCAGCCAATCGCAATGAATGTAGGTCTTCGTTTCGCTATCCGTGAAGGTGGACGTACAGTAGGTGCTGGTCAGGTTACTGAAATTATAGAATAAGTTTTTTATATATTTAAAAGCTCTAGGTATTCCGAAGAAATTCGGGATACCTTTAAGGGCTTTTTAAATTGAATTTGGCTTTTGTTTATCAATCCAACTCAGTGCTCAATTGGTTAAAATCGGTTTGAAATCTGAATGTCAAAGTTCATAAATTAAGATTCAATTTTACTGAATTTTATAAACGGGTTTAGCTCAGTTGGTAGAGCACTGGTCTCCAAAACCAGGTGTCGTGAGTTCGAGTCTCTCAACCCGTGCTAGCATGAAATGCAATAATTGCATTAAGACGAGAAGTTTACCCTGAACGAAGATGAAGGGAGTCTCTCAACCCGTGCATTTAGCCTGTAAATACAGGAATCTTACCCTGGTTGGGTGGAATTATTAATATTACGACAAAATGGTAAATTATATTACAGAATCGTACAGAGAGCTTAAAAACCATGTAACATGGCCAACTTGGGCTGAAGCACAAAAGCTGACCGTTATTGTAGCGGTCTTTTCTGTTCTCTTAGCTTTGGTGGTTTGGGGCGTTGATTCCGTCTTTAGTGAATTAGTTGGATATTATTTTAAATGGCTCAAGTCGTAAAAATGACTGAAACAGACAAGACAATGAAGTGGTATGTTGTTCGCTCAGTAAGTGGACAAGAAAATAAGATCAAGTCGCATATCGAATATGAGATAAAGCGATTAGAGCTTGAGGATTATATAGATCAAGTTTTAGTTCCTACCGAAAAAGTTATTCAAATTAGAAATGGCAAGAAGATAAACAAAGAACGTGTTTATTTTCCTGGCTATATAATGGTGAAGGCTAATTTAGGGGGTGAAGTGCCTCATATTATAAAATCAATTAATGGGGTAATTGGCTTTTTAGGTGAAACCAAAGGAGGTGATCCAGTGCCGCTACGTCAATCTGAGGTTAATAGAATGCTTGGAAAAGTTGATGAACTTTCTGTTAAGGATGATAGCGTAAATATTCCGTTTACTATAGGGGAAACTGTTAAGGTTATTGACGGTCCCTTCAATGGATTTAATGGGTCTGTTGAAAAAATTAATGAAGAAAAACGCAAGCTTGAGGTAATGGTTAAGATTTTTGGAAGAAAGACACCATTAGAGCTCAGCTATATGCAAGTAGAAAAAGTTTAATTGTTACGCCTTAATAGGTTTTTTCTTAGGCTTCCACTTTAGAAAAACCACATAAAAATTAAAAAATGGCAAAAGAAGTCAGTAAAGTAGTAAAATTGCAAGTTCGTGGAGGTGCTGCCAACCCATCACCACCAGTGGGGCCTGCCCTTGGTGCTGCCGGAGTTAATATCATGGAGTTCTGTAAGCAATTTAATGCAAGAACTCAGGATAAGCCAGGAAAAGTATTGCCAGTTGCGATTACGGTTTATAAAGACAAATCTTTTGATTTTGTTATTAAAACCCCACCAGCAGCTGTTCAATTATTGGAGTTGGCTAAAGCTAAAAAAGGCTCAGGTGAACCACACGCAAAAAAGGTGGCCACAGTCTCTTGGGATCAAATAAAGGCTATTGCAGAAGATAAAATGCCTGATCTTAATGCATTTACCATTGAGTCTGCTATGAAAATGGTAGCTGGTACTGCACGTTCCATGGGAATTAAAGTAAAGGGTGATGCACCTTTTTAATCTGAAAAAAGAATCTATAAAATGGCACGATTAACAAAAAAGCAAAAGGAAGCACGCGCTAAGGTAGAGCCTAATAAGGCCTATACTGTAGCTGAAGCTTCTGCTTTAATAAAAGAAATCACCGACGTTAAGTTTGATGCTTCCGTTGAGCTTGCGGTTCGTTTGAATGTGGATCCACGTAAAGCGAATCAAATGGTGAGAGGGGTTGTAACCCTTCCGCACGGAACAGGTAAAGACGTAAAGGTGCTAGCATTAGTTACTCCAGATAAGGAGGCTGAAGCTACTGCGGCTGGAGCGGACTACGTTGGTCTTGATGAATACCTCGATAAAATTAAAGGAGGATGGACAGATGTTGACGTTATTGTAACTATGCCTAGTGTAATGGGTAAGTTAGGTCCTTTAGGTAGAGTTTTAGGTCCTCGTGGCTTAATGCCAAACCCTAAGACTGGAACTGTTACTATGGACGTTGCAAAAGCTGTCTCAGATGTGAAATCTGGTAAAATTGACTTTAGAGTTGATAAAACTGGAATTGTACACGCAGCTATTGGAAAAGCATCTTTCGATGCAGACAAAATTGCTGGAAACGCAAGAGAATTATTAACAACCCTCGTTAAATTGAAACCTCAAGCAGCTAAAGGAGTTTACATAAAGAGTATCTATATGTCAAGCACTATGAGCCCAGGAGTTGAAATAGACACGAAAAGGTATAGCGAGCAGTAAAAACCGGATATTATGACAAGAGAAGAAAAATCACAAGTAATTGAAACGTTGACTGCGCAGTTGTCTAGTAATGACAATATCTATTTAGCAGATATTTCTGGTTTAGATGCTGGAAAAACTACAAATTTACGTCGCGCTTGCTTTAAAGCAGGAGTACAATTGTCTGTAGTTAAGAATACATTGCTTAAAAAAGCGATGGAAAGTTCAGATAAAGACTTTGGTGAGTTAACGGAAATCCTTCAAGGAAGTACTTCTTTGATGTTTTCAGAAACAGGAAATGCACCTGCTAAAGTAATCAAAGAATTTAGAAAGAAATCTGATAAGCCTTTACTTAAAGGAGCTTATATCCAAGAGTCAATTTATGTTGGCGACAATCAATTAGATAGTCTGGTAGAGCTTAAGTCTAAGGATGAGCTTATTGGAGAAGTAATCGGGTTGTTACAATCACCTGCTAAAAACGTTATCTCTGCTCTTAAGAGTGGTGGTAGTACAATTGCAGGTATTGTTAAGACCTTATCCGAAAGAGAAGGATAAAATAAACATAGCACTGATTAAATTATATAAACACAATTATTTTAAAAACGATAGAAATGGCAGATTTGAAAGATTTCGCAGAACAATTGGTTAACCTAACTGTAAAAGAAGTTAATGAGTTAGCTGCAATATTAAAAGACGAGTACGGTATTGAGCCTGCTGCTGCAGCTGTTGCTGTTGCTGCTGGTGGAGGTGCTGCTGCTGAAGAAGCTGAAGAGCAATCAGAATTCGACGTAATTCTTAAGGCTGCTGGAGGTTCAAAATTAGCAGTAGTTAAATTGGTTAAAGAATTAACTGCAACTGGTCTTAAAGAAGCTAAAGAATTAGTTGATAATGCTCCTTCTCCAATTAAAGAAGGTGTGTCTAAAGACGAGGCTGAATCTTTAAAAGCACAACTAGAAGAAGCTGGAGCAGAGGTTGAGCTTAAGTAAGCTTACAACGTTCCAACCCTTAAGGTTTAGGTCTTCCACGGTAGTGGAAAGGCCTAAACCATTTTGCGTATATAATGGTTAATACCTTTTTATACGATTTTCATTTCTCATTTTAATTAAAATTCCGTCCATAGATGTCAGCAACGCAAACTGAAAGATTGAATTTTTCCTCTGTAAAAAATACGCCGGCTTATCCGGACTTTTTGGACATCCAGATTAAATCCTTCCAGGATTTTTTCCAATTGGAAACCAAATCAGAAGAAAGAGGCCAAGAAGGCTTGTATAAAACCTTTTTGGAAAATTTTCCCATAACCGATACCCGAAACCAATTTGTTTTAGAGTTTTTGGACTATTTCGTAGACCCACCAAGATATTCCATTCAGGAATGTATTGAGCGAGGACTTACGTATAGCGTACCTCTTAAAGCAAGAGTAAAACTTTATTGTACAGACGCTGAACACGAAGATTTCGAAACTATTGTACAAGATGTTTATCTAGGTACAATTCCATACATGACACCAAGTGGTACTTTCTGTATCAATGGTGCAGAACGAATAGTTGTTTCACAACTTCACCGTTCGCCAGGTGTTTTCTTTGGACAATCGTTTCACGCAAACGGTACTAAATTATACTCAGCCCGAGTAATTCCTTTTAAAGGTTCTTGGATTGAGTTTGCTACAGATATCAATAGCGTTATGTACGCTTATATTGATCGTAAAAAGAAATTACCAGTAACTACACTTTTCCGTGCAATTGGATTTGAAAGAGATAAAGATATTCTCGAAATATTTGATCTTGCGGAAGAAGTTAAAGCCACTAAAACAGGTCTTAGAAAGTACATTGGTCGCAAATTGGCTGCTAGAGTTTTAAAAACTTGGCATGAGGATTTCGTAGATGAGGATACAGGTGAAGTTGTTTCTATTGAGCGAAATGAAATTATTCTCGACCGTGATACTGTTTTAGAAAAAGAACATATTGAAGAAATTATTGAGTCTGGAACTAAGGCTGTCCTTTTACATAAGGAGGATAATCAAATGGGCGACTATGCCATTATCCACAATACCTTACAGAAAGACCCTACAAACTCTGAGAAAGAGGCAGTAGAGCATATCTACAGACAACTTCGTAATGCAGAACCGCCAGATGAGGAAACTGCAAGAGGTGTTATCAATAAGCTTTTCTTTAGTGAGCAACGATACAACCTTGGTGAAGTAGGTCGATACCGAATGAATAAAAAATTAGGTCTTGATATCGATATGGATAAGCAAGTGCTTACCAAAGAAGATATCATTACTATCGTTAAATATTTAATTGAACTAATCAACTCTAAAGCAGAAATTGATGATATTGATCACTTAAGTAACCGACGTGTACGTACGGTTGGTGAGCAATTATCTCAACAATTTGGAGTGGGATTAGCTCGTATGGCTCGTACAATTCGTGAGCGTATGAACGTTCGTGATAACGAAGTGTTTACACCTATAGACTTGATTAATGCTAAGACATTGTCTTCAGTAATTAACTCATTCTTCGGTACAAACCAGTTATCACAGTTTATGGATCAAACCAACCCACTTGCTGAGATTACGCATAAGCGTCGTCTTTCTGCACTTGGACCAGGAGGTCTATCGCGTGAAAGAGCAGGGTTTGAGGTTCGTGACGTTCACTATACTCACTACGGAAGACTTTGTCCTATTGAAACACCGGAAGGACCAAACATTGGTTTGATATCGTCACTTTCAGTTTATGCTAAGGTTAATAACTTAGGATTTATTGAAACACCATACCGCAAAGTGGTTGATGGTAAAATAGACTTCAAAAATGATCCTGTATATCTTTCTGCAGAGGAAGAAGAAGATATGAATATTGCTCAGGCAAACATTCCAATGTCTGATTCAGGTGAAATTGAAGCAGAGAAAGTAATTGCAAGAATGGAGGGTGACTTCCCATTGATTGAGCCTACTTCTCTAAACTATGCCGACGTTGCGCCAAACCAAATAGCTTCTATATCTGCATCATTAATTCCGTTCTTAGAACATGATGATGCTAACCGTGCACTGATGGGATCGAACATGATGCGTCAAGCAGTTCCTCTATTAGTTGCAGACTCTCCAATTGTTGGAACTGGTCTTGAAAGACAAGTTGCATCAGATAGCCGTGTGTTAATAAACGCAGAAGGCGACGGAGTTGTTGAGTATGTAGATGCTAATGAAATTACTATTAAATATGACCGTACCGAAAGAGAGCGTATGGTTAGTTTTGATAGTGATTCCAAAACATATCAATTAGTAAAGTTCAGAAAAACAAACCAAGGAACTTCTATTAACCTAAAGCCTATTGTTAGCAAAGGTGATAGAGTTAAAAAAGGACAAGTACTTTGTCAAGGTTATGCTACTGAAAAAGGAGAACTTGCTCTAGGGCGTAACATGAAAGTTGCTTTCATGCCATGGAAAGGTTACAACTTTGAGGATGCAATTGTTATTTCTGAAAAAGTAGTACGTGAAGACATCTTTACGTCAATACACATTGATGAATACTCTTTAGAAGTACGTGACACCAAATTAGGTAATGAAGAATTAACTAATGATATTCCTAACGTTTCAGAAGAAGCTACTAAGGATTTGGATGAGCATGGAATGATTAGAATTGGAGCCGAGGTTAAGCCTGGTGATATTCTAATTGGAAAAATTACTCCTAAAGGTGAAAGTGATCCTACACCAGAAGAAAAACTTCTTCGCGCTATTTTTGGAGACAAAGCAGGAGACGTAAAAGATGCTTCTCTTAAAGCTTCGCCTTCATTACACGGTGTAGTTATAGACAAGAAATTGTTTGCACGTGCTATAAAGGATAAGCGTAAGCGAGCAAAAGACAAAGAGGATATAGCTGAACTTGAAGCAAAATACGAAGCAAAATTCGTTGCTCTTCAAGATGTTTTAATCGAAAAGCTTTTTGCAATTGTAGGAGGTAAAACAGCTCAAGGTGTTACTAACGATTTAGGAGAAGTTGTATTCCCTAAAGGTAAGAAGTACACTTTAAAAATGTTGAATGCTGTTGATGAGTATACTCACTTAACAGGAGGAACATGGGCTACAGACGATGAAACAAATAGTTTAGTTGCCGATTTGCTTCACAACTATAAGATTAAGGAAAACGATCTTCAAGGAAACTTACGTCGTGAGAAATTCACGATCTCTGTTGGAGATGAACTTCCTTCTGGAATATTGAAACTAGCTAAGGTTTATGTTGCTAAGAAACGTAAGCTAAAAGTTGGTGATAAGATGGCTGGTCGTCACGGTAACAAAGGTATTGTTGCACGTATTGTACGACAAGAAGATATGCCATTCTTAGACGATGGAACTCCTGTTGAAATTGTATTGAACCCACTTGGGGTACCATCACGTATGAACATTGGTCAGATATATGAAACTGTGTTAGGTTGGGCTGGACAAAAACTGGGTCGCAAGTTTGCTACACCAATTTTTGATGGAGCTGAAATTGAACACATAAATCAATATACAGACGAAGCAGGTATTCCAAGATATGGACACACCTACTTATATGATGGTGGTACAGGTAAGCGCTTTGATCAACCAGCTACTGTTGGAGTTATTTATATGTTGAAACTCGGACACATGGTTGATGACAAGATGCACTCTCGTTCTATTGGACCTTACTCACTTATTACGCAGCAGCCTCTTGGTGGTAAAGCACAATTTGGAGGTCAGCGTTTTGGAGAGATGGAAGTTTGGGCATTGGAGGCCTATGGTGCATCAAGCACACTTAGAGAAATTCTAACTGTGAAATCTGATGACGTTATAGGAAGAGCTAAAACCTACGAAGCAATCGTTAAAGGTGAAAATATGCCTGAGCCAGGTCTACCTGAGTCTTTCAACGTATTAATGCACGAATTGAAAGGACTAGGTCTAGACATTAGACTAGAAGAATAATATGGTGCTCCCGCTAAGGCGGGAGCATTATAATTGTTTTCCGAAATCATTTTTTGATTTCATTCGAAGAGGTGTATAAAAAGCGCTTCGACGTAAAAGACGTAGAATAGACGTCTCTAACAAATAATCATTTTTTCAACATGATGAACAGAAATAAAGAAAACACAGTACAGAAATTCAACAAGATTTCTATTGGTTTAGCTTCTCCTGAGTCTATTTTAGCAGAGTCTAGAGGAGAGGTTCTAAAACCCGAAACAATCAACTACCGTACGCATAAGCCAGAGCGTGACGGACTTTTCTGTGAGCGCATTTTTGGACCTGTTAAGGACTATGAGTGTGCCTGTGGCAAATATAAACGAATTCGCTACAAAGGTATTGTTTGTGACCGTTGTGGTGTAGAAGTTACCGAAAAGAAAGTACGTCGTGACCGTGTGGGCCATATTAACTTAGTGGTTCCAGTTGCACATATTTGGTATTTCCGAAGCCTTCCTAATAAAATTGGTTATATCCTTGGATTGCCATCTAAGAAATTAGATATGATCATATATTATGAGCGATATGTGGTTATTCAACCAGGTATTGCAAAATATGAAGGAGGAGAGGAAGTTAAGAAAATGGACTTTCTAACTGAAGAAGAGTACTTAGATATCCTTGATTCTATTCCTCAGGAAAATCAATACTTAGAAGATACAGACCCTAACAAGTTTATTGCTAAAATGGGAGCTGAGTGTTTGATTGACCTTCTACAAAGAGTAGATCTTGATGAACTTTCATATGAGCTTAGACATAAAGCAAATAATGAAACTTCAAAACAACGTAAAACAGAAGCGTTAAAACGTCTTCAAGTTGTAGAGGCATTACGTGAAGCAAATAAAAATCGCGAAAACAAGCCAGAGTGGATGATTATGAAGGTGGTTCCAGTTATTCCACCAGAATTACGTCCATTAGTTCCATTAGATGGTGGAAGATTTGCTACTTCAGATTTGAATGACCTTTATAGAAGAGTAATTATACGTAATAACCGTTTGAAGAGATTGATGGAGATTAAAGCTCCAGAAGTAATTCTTCGTAACGAGAAGCGTATGCTTCAGGAAGCAGTTGATTCATTACTAGATAACACTAGAAAGTCTTCTGCTGTTAAAACAGATAGCAACAGACCATTAAAATCTCTTTCAGACTCATTGAAAGGAAAACAAGGTCGTTTCCGTCAAAACTTACTGGGTAAACGTGTGGATTATTCAGCGCGTTCAGTAATTGTTGTTGGACCTGAATTGAAGCTATTCGAGTGTGGAATTCCAAAAGATATGGCTGCAGAGCTCTACAAGCCTTTTGTAATCAGAAAACTGATTGAGAGAGGAATAGTAAAGACTGTAAAATCAGCCAAGAAAATTATAGATAAGAAAGAACCAGTTGTTTGGGATATTCTTGAAAACGTATTGAAAGGACATCCAGTTCTTTTAAACCGTGCTCCTACGCTTCACCGTTTAGGTATTCAAGCTTTCCAACCAAAACTAATTGAAGGTAAAGCTATTCAGTTACACCCATTAGTTTGTACTGCATTTAACGCGGATTTTGATGGAGACCAGATGGCAGTACACCTTCCACTAGGTTCTGAAGCAATCTTAGAGGCTCAATTATTGATGCTTGCATCACATAATATTTTGAACCCTGCAAACGGATCGCCAATTGCAGTTCCGTCTCAGGATATGGTTTTGGGTCTTTATTATATGACCAAACTACGCAAGTCTACTCCAGAATATAAAGTAATAGGAGAAGGGCTAACATTCTACTCTGCAGAGGAAGCTATTATTGCTTACAACGAAGGAAAAGTAGAATTGAATGCTGAAATCAAAATACGTACGGACGATTTCAATGATAACGGTGAATTAACAAAACAGATCATCACCACAACTTTAGGTAGAGTAATCTTTAACGAAAAAGTGCCAGTAGAAGCTGGATTTGTTAACGAGGTGCTTACTAAACGTTCGCTTCGTGATATCATTGGTAGAATTTTGAAGGTTACTGATGTTCCTACAACTTCCGATTTCCTTGATGAGATTAAAACATTAGGCTTTAAATTCGCATTCGAAGGTGGACTATCGTTTAGTTTAGGAGATATTATTATTCCTAAAGAAAAACAAGCGCTAATACAAGATGCCAATACACAGGTAGATGGTATTATCAATAGCTATAATATGGGGCTTATTACTAACAATGAGCGTTATAACCAGGTTATTGATATTTGGACAGCAACAAACGCTGAGCTTACAGAGTTATCCATGAAGAGAATCCGTGAGGATCAACAAGGGTTTAACTCGGTGTATATGATGCTTGACTCTGGGGCGAGAGGATCTAAAGAGCAAATCCGTCAGTTGACAGGTATGCGTGGTCTGATGGCTAAACCAAAGAAAACAAGTGCAGGTGGTGGTGAAATTATTGAAAACCCAATTCTTTCAAACTTTAAGGAAGGTCTTTCAATTCTTGAATACTTTATTTCAACTCACGGTGCTCGTAAGGGACTTGCGGATACGGCTCTTAAAACAGCAGATGCTGGTTACCTAACACGTCGTCTAGTAGACGTATCTCAAGATGTTATTATCAACATTGAAGATTGTGATACTTTAAGAGGAATTGAAGTATTCCCATTAAAGAAGAATGAAGAGGTAGTAGAAACTTTAGGAGCTAGAATTATTGGTAGAACAGCACTTAATGATGTTTACCACCCGTTTACTAAAGAGTTAATTGTTGCTTCAGGTGATCATATCACAGAGGAGATTGCAGCTGTTATTGAAGCATCACCTATCGAAAGTGTAGAAGTTCGTTCTGCGCTAACTTGTGAGGCTCCAAAAGGAATTTGTGCACAGTGCTACGGTAGAAACCTTGCAACCAACAGAATGGTTCAGCGTGGAGAAGCGGTTGGTGTTGTTGCTGCTCAATCTATTGGAGAACCAGGTACTCAGCTTACGCTTCGTACGTTCCACGTAGGAGGTATTGCAGGAAACATTTCTGAGCAAAATAAATTGACAGTTAAGTTTGATGGTAAAGCTGAAATTGAGGATCTAAAAACTGTAAAAGGTGAGGATACTCAAGGTAACCCAGCTAATATTGTGATTTCTCGTACTTCAGAAGTAAAACTTGTTGATCAGAAAACAGGAATTACTTTAAGTACAAATAACATTCCTTACGGTTCAACACTTCACATTAAGAATGGTGATGAATTGAAAGCAGGTGATGTTGTGTGTTCTTGGGATCCATATAACGGTGTAATTATTTCAGAATTTGCTGGAAAAATTAAATATGAAAACATCGTTCAAGGGGTAACTTACCAAGTAGAAATTGATGAGCAAACTGGATTCCAGGAAAAAGTAATTACTGAATCAAGAGATAAGAAGCGTATTCCAACACTCCTAATTTTGGGTAAGAAAGATGAAGTTATTCGTTCATACAACTTACCAGTTGGCGCTCACATTATGGTAGATGATGAAGAGAAGATCAAGATTGGTAAAGTATTAGTTAAGATACCACGTAGATCTGCAAAAGCAGGAGATATTACAGGAGGTCTTCCACGAGTTACTGAACTTTTTGAAGCTCGTAACCCATCTAACCCAGCAGTGGTAAGTGAAATAGATGGTGTTGTTTCCTTTGGAAAAATTAAGAGAGGAAACCGTGAGATAATTGTTGAGTCTAAGTTAGGCGAATTGAAGAAGTACTTGGTTAAACTTTCTAGCCAGATTCTTGTTCAAGAAAATGATTATGTACGTGCAGGAATGGCACTTTCAGACGGATCTATTACTCCAGAAGATATCTTGAGAATTAAAGGCCCTTCTGCAGTTCAGCAATACTTAGTGAACGAAGTTCAAGAAGTGTATAGATTGCAAGGTGTGAAGATTAACGATAAGCACTTTGAGGTAGTTGTTCGTCAAATGATGAGAAAAGTTCAAATCCAAGATCCAGGAGATACTACTTTCCTTGAGAATCAATTGATTCATAAAGACGACTTTATCGATGAAAACGATAAGATCTTTGGAATGAAAGTAGTTGTAAATGCTGGTGATTCTGAAAACTTGAAAGAAGGACAAATTCTTACAGCTCGTGAACTACGTGATGAAAACTCATTACTAAGAAGAAGCGATAAAGAGTTAGTAGAAGCCCGCGACGCGGTACCTTCAACAGCAACTCCAATACTTCAGGGAATTACTAGAGCATCGTTGCAGACAAAATCATTTATATCTGCAGCTTCATTCCAGGAAACAACTAAAGTATTGAACGAAGCAGCTGTTGCTGGTAAAGTTGATCATCTTGAAGGCCTGAAAGAAAACGTAATTGTTGGTCATAGAATACCTGCCGGAACAGGTATGAGATCTTACGACACAATAATTGTGGGTTCTAAGCAAGAGCTAGAAGAGATGAACAGCATGAAGCAAGAAGTGAATTATAACTAAATTTAGAGTAAAAGGTGCGTCTTTTAAGGACGCACCTTTTCTTTAATATTCATGTCGTTTAGAGTTTATATTCTAAAGCCAGACACATATCCCGATGATTATCGAGATTAATTTTTTAAAAATCTAACTATGTCAGACCAAAAAAAACAACCTAAGAAAGGGCAGATAAATATTGAATTAGACGAAAACGTAGCTCAAGGGACTTACAGTAACTTGGCTATAATAAATCATTCTGTATCAGAATTTGTAGTGGATTTTGTTACTATTATGCCTGGTGTACAGAAAAGTAAAGTAAAGTCGCGAATAATTTTGACGCCACAACATGCTAAAAGATTTTTGAAGGCTTTAAATGATAACGTTAAACGTTTTGAAAATGCCCACGGAGAAATTAAAGACTACGAGCAACCGCCGATGCCTTTAAATTTTGGCCCGACTGGGGAAGCTTAATATTTTAAATATTAAGATAATATAATCCTTCTAACATTATTTCATGTTAGAAGGATTATTTTTTTTTAGCTAACTTGATAGGTGTAGTTTGATTTTGATGCTTATAGTGTTCTTTTATTTTATGATATTACTTGAAGATTCAGGAGTATTTATATCATTAATTTTAAGTTTAAACTCATTTATAGAAGTTATAGTTGCGTTTATGATTGGGGGTTAATTTTCATACAGAGGAGTGTTTAAATAAAAATGCTATTTTTATGGTAATAATATTTTTGTTTTAATATTAGATTTATGAAATTAAAAGCCCAATTATTTTGCTTAATATGTATTTTTAGTAAAGATATTTACGCTCAAGTTGGTATAGGCACAATTAATCCTAATCCAAATTCATTACTCGACCTAGCATCAACAGATAAAGGTCTGTTGATCCCTAGAGTATCTTTGATAGCTACTGATAGCCCATTGCCATTAAGTGAAGATGTTGCTGGTATGATTGTTTATAATACAGCTACTGTTGGAACAGGTATAAATAGCGTCACCCCAGGTTTCTATGTAAATGATGGTACAAATTGGATTCGTGCAAATACAGACGCTGATTCTAAGTGGGTATATAAACCTGGAAGCGTAGAGTTAATGTATTTAAGCGATGGAAGCACTGAACGCCCCGTCGGTTCTGAGTTTGTATCGCTAGACAATGGAAATGTAGGAATAGGTCTAAAAACTCCATGAGAGAACTTACACGTAAACAGTTCCTTTGTTACTCAAAATAAAATCACAGATGAAAACTCTGATGTCTATACGACTGGTTTTTACTCAGGGGATAGTCTTTATGGAAGTGGACTGCAAGGAACAGCAATAATTTCTATGCTTGGCGAAGATAGTTTTGATCCTGCTACTTCAAGTATCACTTTACTGCATATGTTAGATGAAGCGCGTTTAGCAAAATTTAGTGGAGGTGCGTTTAATAACGATTCAGGTTCAGAAAGTGTAGTTAGTTTAAAAGAAAAAGAAGCTCGATTAAGTACTATAGATAGAGTAGCTAAAGTAACTGCTGCTTTAACTTTACAGCCAAATGAAGAAGGGCAAGGAGTTTCCTTAGAGATAGAAAATGAGGATAATAAAGATTTAACAAGAATAAGTTATAATTCAAATAGACCGATTAAATTTTCATTTATCGATAACAATAATCATTCTTCCTATAGTTTTCCTAGAACAGATGGTTCTGCAGGTCAAACTTTAGTTACTGATGGTGAAGGAAGTCTCTCTTGGTCTTCACCTTCTAGTGGAGTTAATAGTCCTTGGTATAGTAATTATGGATTTACGAGAACCGAACTCAGCACACTAAGCGATGGTGTTTCTTCACGACCTTCAGGAACTGAATTTGTAATTAAGGATAATGGTTATGTCGGGATTGGAGTTGATAGTCCTTCAGAAACACTCCATATCAATGGAACTTTTCATTCATTGATGACTTTTACAGAGGGTACTAGTACATATAATGGTGGTATTTATTCGGGAACAAATTTACTTGGCAGTGGCTTAAAAGGGCTGTTTTAAGTTTAAATGCTGAGAATAATGGCCTGTTTGATATTTCTTTGGATGACTTGGTCAATAATAATTCCACTTCAATAAAATATGAGTCAGGTTCTGCGATTGAGTTTTCTTTCCAAAATAATAATGTTCATTCTTCATATAAGTTTCCTAGAGCAGACGGATCAAATGGTCAAGTTCTAACTTCTAACGGTAGTGGTGAGCTTTCTTGGTCTAGGAACACTAACTTTGTAATTGCTGATAATGGACATGTAGGTGTAGGAGCAGCTAGTCCCTCAGAAAAAGTAGAAATTAATGGAGCTGTGAAAATAGGGGATGGAGGTTATACTGGAATTTTAGATGGTGCATCATCACCGGTTCCTACAGGAGGTGCAGGAACCATGGTTTTTTTAATGGTCATTTTTATGGGTGGAATGGATCAGCTTGGAAGCAACTAGATAATTAGAGCTAATTTTTATATGCTTCTATACTTTTTTACCCTTAGCTGATGGCGTGAATTCACTCACAAAATGTAACTTCACATTTGGATATTTAGATTGAGTCATTTGAAGTGTAAAAGCAGAGTCGGCAAAAAACACTAGTTGGCCTCGTTTGTCTCTTGCTAAAAATCGTGATTTTACGCGTTTGAAATCAGCAAACTCTTCGCTCTTAGGATCTACAGGATCTATCCAACAAGCTTTGTGAACATTTAGGTTTTCATAAGAACACTTAGCACCATATTCATGTTCTAATCTATATTGAATTACTTCAAATTGAAGTGCACCAACAGTTCCAATTACTTTTCTGCCATTAATTTCTATTGTGAAAAGCTGAGCTACACCTTCATCCATAAGTTGATCAATTCCTTTTTCCAATTGCTTACTCTTCATTGGATCAGCATTGTTGATGTATTTAAAATGTTCTGGTGAAAAGCTTGGGATACCTCTGTAGTGCATTTCTTCACCTTCGGTTAGTGTGTCTCCAATTTTAAAGTTACCAGTATCATGAAGTCCTACAATGTCTCCCGGGTAGGAAGTATCTACAATTTGTTTCTTTTCAGCAAAGAAAGCATTAGGACTCGAGAATTTTAATTTTTTATTATGTCTTACGTGCAGGTAAGGAGTGTTTCTTTCAAAAGTTCCTGAGACTATTTTTACAAAAGCCAATCGGTCACGATGTTTAGGATCCATATTAGCATGGATTTTAAACACAAAGCCACTAAATTCTTTTTCTTCGGGATGTACAATTCGGGTGTCACTTTCTTTTGGACGTGGCGTTGGAGCTATCTCAACAAAACAATCCAGTAGTTCTCTTACTCCGAAGTTGTTTAAGGCAGAGCCAAAGAAAACAGGTTGTAGTTCAGCATCAAGATATTCCTGTTGGTTGAAATCTGGATAAACTTCATAGACTAATTCTAATTCCTCTCTAAGGGTTTCTGCTGCAGTAGTACCTACAAGTTTATCCAATTCTGGGTTTTGAAGGTCTTCAATTTCAATGGTTTCTTCAATGTTTTTTCTGCTATCACCACTAAATAGGTTGACGTTCTTTTCCCAAACATTATAAATACCCTTAAAATCATAACCCATACCAATTGGGAAACTTAAAGGTGTAACTCGCAATTGGAGTTTTTGTTCAATTTCATCTAGGAGATCAAAGGCGTCTCTTCCTTCACGATCCATTTTGTTTATAAAAACAATTATCGGGATGTTTCTCATTCTACAAACCTCTACTAGTTTTTCAGTTTGCTCCTCAACTCCCTTTGCAACGTCAATTACAACAATAACGCTATCAACAGCTGTTAGTGTTCTAAATGTGTCTTCGGCGAAATCCTTGTGACCTGGAGTGTCGAGAATATTCACTTTAATTCCTTCATATTCAAAAGCAAGAACTGAAGTTGCCACAGAGATTCCTCTTTGACGCTCAATTTCCATGAAGTCACTAGTAGCGCCTTTTTTTATTTTATTGTTTTTTACTGCGCCTGCTTCTTGAATAGCACCTCCAAAAAGTAGTAGTTTTTCTGTAAGTGTTGTTTTTCCAGCATCAGGGTGAGCAATGATGGCAAAAGTTCGGCGGCGTTTAATTTCTTTTAGTAGAGACATTTCTTAAAATATAATGTGGGCAAATATAAAGTTTGTTATCATGAATAAGGCGACGAGTTTCAAATTTTATATACCAAATCATTTTGATTTTAGAATATGTAATCATTTTATCTGCCATGTTTGTGCTATTCGAGTCTTTTAGTTTTTAAAACAACTTCCTTTTCGTATTTTTGGACGCTTAAGAATAATTCAATGAAAGAAGAGCAAGTTGTATTAGTCAACGAAAAGGATGAAAAAATTGGGCTGATGCCAAAGCAAGAAGCTCATGTAAAAGGCGTGCTCCATAGAGCTTTTTCAGTTTTTATTTTTAATAGTAAAAATGAATTGATGCTTCAGCAAAGAGCTTTTGAGAAGTATCACACTCCTGGACTTTGGGCCAATACATGCTGTAGTCATCAGCGAGATGGCGAATCTTCCATAGA
>Ga0209075_1001765_pt1 | contig 19960 bp, 19 predicted proteins | sample Stecom2011_FD_187523 | JGI IMG/M metagenome (GOLD analysis project Ga0209075, IMG submission 187523) | Agricultural soil microbial communities from Utah to study Nitrogen management - Steer compost 2011 (SPAdes) (version 2) | ecosystem: Environmental > Terrestrial > Soil > Agricultural land...
TTATGTAGAACTCTGGAAGAGTTCAACACTTTAAGTTTATAATCAAAAAATAAAAGTATTACAGGACACCCAAAATGTAAAACATCTTAGCAGTAGCACTCTGTAATCCAGTATTTAGCATATTAAGATTTTTTAGGTTTTAAAAATTCGCAGGAGTCAGGAAAGAAGTTGAACCCTAACCACAGGGTTTAAAAACAAAAAACTTCGGCACATAATTTTTAAGTACCGAAGTTTTTATGTCTAAATCCTTTTTAAGGTTTTAAGCGAACCACTGGTTGTATGGGATTCTACTCAGCATCAAAACAAATGCAATAATGTAGAAAATCGCAAGGGTATTGAATTTTCTCTTGGATTCGACTCGTTTTTTATGTTTTGAATAACCAATTGTTATTAAGATAATAGCAATTATGGTCATCATTGGATGTTCTACAACGTAAAGTCGAAGGTTAGAATCTTTCATTACTTCTCCCATTCCCATCGAGCTAATGCTCTTCATCGCATTAGGCGAAACAAAGAACAAGATCAAACCTATCAGGAGTTGAATATGACTGACAATAAGGGCGAAAAGTGAAATTCTCAGATCCTTTGCCGTGAAATCTCGTTTGGAGAAAGCCCCAGCAAGGGCGTTGAGTGAAGCTATCAATACGATAAACAGCACCAGGAAAGCCCACCACGAATGAATATCAAGAATAGTTTTGTACATTTTGTTGATTTTTTAAAGTTCGCTCAAAGATAAGGTTTCTGTCGAAATAATAGCGTTCTATTTTAAAGAGCTGTCCAATTTTCTAGCAGAACCACAGTAATTTCTACGGCAAGTTTGTAACTAAAAAAGCCGATTCATTTTGCAATGAGTCGGCTTTTCAATATTTATATTCTACACAAGAATGTTTTACGCGTCCGCATGCGGAATCACGGAAACATAACTCTTGTTATTTCTCTTCTTTGTGAATTTAACCACGCCATCAACTTGTGCATGTAGCGTATGGTCTTTTCCTCCATATACGTTCTCACCTGGGTGATGCGTATATCCTCTTTGTCTTACGATGATATTTCCTGCTACGGCTTGTTGTCCACCATAAATCTTAACACCTAAGCGTTTTGATTGTGAATCGCGACCGTTCTTAGAACTACCAACTCCTTTTTTGTGAGCCATTTTGTTTCGATTTTAATATTATACTTCTGCAGGATTATCTAGCAACCCCACCATCTAATTCGTCTTGCCATTTTTGAAGCTCGTCCCATTTACCATCAGCAGCTAATTGTGCTTGCTTTGGCCAGGTCTCTGTATTTAGGTGCGCCATGTTTGAACTTGCTTCAACTAAAATTTCAGAAATTGCTTCAGGCTTCATCTTTGCAAGTTTTGCAAATGTATCAACTCCTGCTGCTACTAATGCTTCAGCAGATTTCGGGCCTATTCCTTCGATCTTTTTCAAATCATCGGCTTTGGCTGCTTTCTTTGGAGCCGCTTTCTTTGGAGCTTCTTTCTTTGGAGCTTCTTTCTTTGGGGCAGCTTTCTTTGCAGGTGCCTTTGTTTCTGCCGGTTTTGATTTCTCCTCCTTTTTCGATGGAGTCGCTCCAGAAGCTACGATGTTTTCAACTATAATCTCAGAAAGGAGTTGACGGTGACCTCTTTTAACGCGGTAACCTTTTCTTCTTTTCTTTTTGAAAACAATAACCTTGTCACCTTTTAGGTGTCTCAAGACTTTAGCGCCTACTTGGGCACCTTTTATAGCCGGGGCGCCAATGGTAATATCGTCGCCGTTACCGATTAGAAGAACTTTGTCAAATGATACTTCTTGACCTTCTTCACTTGGCAAACGGTGGACAAAAACCTTTTGGTCTTTCGCAACTTTAAATTGCTGCCCTGCTATCTCTACAATTGCGTACATAGCGAATCGTTTATAAATGGATTAAACTTTTTTGATTTCCCCACAATAAAAACGCGATACGATCGCACGAATTTATTAAAGGGGGTGCAAATATAGTTTTATTTATCTATACTACAAAAATATTTTCTGCTCAATAGCTTAAATTCCAAAGATGTATTACGCAAAAAATACTAAAATAAGTGCATTTTAAATTCTGACAAGGAACGCTTCTCGATACAAATCGTATCTCCCTATCGAAAACAAAGTGATATTTAACAGATAGCGACAGTTGCAACATCCCATCGCAACTACACAATTTAATTAATTTCCTTGTTCCAATCCCAAAGCACCACAGCCCACTCATTTCCTTCAGGATCTGTATAGGTGTGCACTTGTTCATAACCAACTTTTCTATGGGCATATAAAGACCGCTTGTTTGAAACGGCAATTTCGGTAATGGAAAAATCATAACGTTCGGCAAAGGTTTCTTTGTACTTCTGGAAACATTTTTCAACAAGTCCCTTGCCGCGATAATCCTTATGAATACATGCCTGCCCTACTACCATATAGTTGTAGTCGCTCACCATTTTCCCTTTGAACGGTATTTTTTCAAATTCAGCAAACATGGGAAAGATGATCGGGATGTCGAATCGGGATTTCTTGGTCATTGCCAAAACATATCCCACGACTTTTGAATTGTCTTTAGCGATAATATGAGGCGCTATGTCGTGGAGTTTTTTGAGTGTGCCGAACGTGTGGTCCACCGTAACAAATCCATCTCTTTCAACTTCCTCTTTGGATAGGTTCTTCTTTAAATTAGCTTTTTGCAAGACGAGAATTCCTCTTAAATCCTCCTCAGTTTCAGCTGTTGCATACGTTATCATCTCCTAAATGAGTTATGCTTTATTCCCTCAAAGGTAGTATGAATATCTAATTAGGAAAGGGTAAATGCAATTTTTAAGTTTAACTATTTGCTTGAAAGAAAAAATTTGCGCGACGCCAAAAGCGGTTTAGCACAAGGCAACAAGCTCTTTAAAGATTTCATTTATAGCTTTCTGGATTTTTTCATTGTTCCTATATTCCATGAGGTTTTTAAGAGCTGCATGAAAGTCAGTGTAAGAATGAGTGATGTGGCTATCCCCAGAATCACTAGCGACATGACCAACATAGCCGTATTGAGGTTGTCCCCCATATTCCATTTTTGCATAATCTGGTGGGCGAAGTCTGTATCGATTTGATACATGTAAATTGCCATAAAAATTGCGAATAAAATAGAGGCGACAGCCCCGGATAGGAATCCTGTTACAAATCCCTTCCCATAGTCTATTTCGGGATCAGACGCTTTTAAATGTTTTAACGCCAAGAAAATACCGACACCAAAAATAATTCCGTTAGGTGTACTTAGCAGGATGTTATCATGCAGCCCAAGCATTCTGAATATTAGAAAATACACGATTAGTGCAATGGTAATCCAAAAGCCATATCTGAAGTAAATTTTAAGCATTGTTGATCAGTTTATATTAAAATCACAAATGAACAGTTATAATATCATAAAAATAGCAATTCTTGCTTCTGCTTCCTAAAAATTTAAGAACATTTAAATTTTATTTATCAATTTTGTGGGCAAATTGTTATTTACGACACAATAAAGTTTCCCATTTCTTTAATGAACCATGTTTTTATGTATTTTTGCAGCTCGAAATTCGAATTAATAACTCTTAATTAATCCAATGAAAAAAATATCACTTTCAATACTGTTTGCCTTGGCTGCCTTAATTGTCATGCAGGCACAGCATGTAGATTTTGAACAATACGAGCTGGCCAATGGCCTAAGTGTTATTCTGCATCAAGACAATACGGCTCCTGTGGTAGTTACTTCGGTAATGTATCACGTAGGTGCGAAAAACGAAACTCCTGGACGATCCGGGTTTGCACACTTCTTCGAGCACTTGCTATTTGAAGGAACCAAGAATATCGAACGCGGCCAGTGGTTCGAAGTTGTTTCTTCTAATGGGGGAACCAATAACGCCAATACCAGCGACGACAGAACCTACTACTACGAAGTATTCCCTTCTAACAATGTAGAACTAGGACTTTGGATGGAGAGCGAAAGAATGCTTCATCCCGTAATCAACCAAATTGGGGTCGACACTCAAAATGAGGTGGTCAAAGAAGAAAAACGTCTTCGCATAGACAACCAGCCTTACGGAAATATTTTAAAAGCCATCAAGGAAAACTTGTTTACAAAACACCCTTACCGATGGACTACTATTGGAGAGATGGAAGATTTAGACGCAGCAACGCTTGAAGAGTTCATCGAATTCTTTGAAAAATTCTACGGCCCAAACAATGCCACGCTTGTCGTTGCAGGCGACATTGATAAGGATGAAGTTAAAACAATGATTCAAAACTATTTTGGCCCTATTCCAAGAGGACCAGAGGTAGTTCAACCTAATATAAAAGAAGATCCCATTACGAAAGAGATTCGCGCAGAATGGTACGATCCAAACATCCAAATCCCGATGATCATCCAAGCATATCGCACACCCGCTATGACAGAGCGCGACGCCTATGTTCTGAATATGATTTCCACCATTTTAAGTGACGGAAAAAGCTCTCGACTTTACAAAAAACTTGTTGACGAAGAAAAATTAGCGCTTCAAGTTGCCGCCATCAACCTCAGTCAAGAAGATTATGGTAGCTACATTACTTTGGCGTTGCCAATGGGCGACACGTCATTAGAAACTTTGACAGAAAAAATAGATGAGGAAATCAACAAAATTCAAACAGAGCTTATTTCTGAGCGAGAATTTGAAAAGCTTCAAAACATCTATAGAAACAACTTTGTAAACGAAAATGCATCTGTAGAAGGTATTGCACATTCTCTCGCTACATACAGCACATTGTACGGAGACACAAATTTGATCAACAAATCATTAGACATCTACAAGAGCATCACCCGAGAAGAAATTCGGAATGTTGCCAAAAAATACTTGAATAAAAACCAACGATTACTCTTGGAATATTTGCCAGAGAACGATCAGTAATTAAAAAAGAACTTTCATAACATGAAAAAGTATATATATTTATTTCTTGCGGGATTGCTAACCACACAGTTTGCATTTTCCCAAATAGACCGGAACAAACAACCTGCTCCTGGGCCAGCTCCTAAGGTTAATTTAACCAAACCACAATCGTTTACATTAGACAATGGCCTGACTGTAATGGTGGTAGAAAACCATAAACTACCAACAGTTCGCATACAACTCTTAATAGACAACCCACCCCACGCCTCTGGCGAAAAAGCAGGAGTAGAAAGCCTTTTTTCTGCTATGATGGGTAACGGAACCACGAGCATTTCCAAAGACGATTTCAATGAAGAAGTGGACTATCTTGGGGCTAGTATATTCTTTGGACAAGAGAGTGCCTATGCCAGCTCACTCTCAGAATACTTTCCACGAATTTTGGAATTGATGGCCGACGCCATTAAAAACCCAATATTCGCAAAAGAAGAATTTGATAAAGAGCAAGACAAGCTAATCGAAGGATTGAGAAGCCAAGAAAGAAGCGTTACAGATGTTTCTAACCGAATACGACCTGCATTAATTTTTGGAAAAGACCATCCGAAAGGAGAATTCACAACGATAGAAAAGGTTGAGAAAATAACTTTGAACGATGTTAAAAACTTCTATGATAACTTTTTCAATCCAAGAAATGCATACCTAGTGGTCGTCGGTGATGTCAAAAGAGCAGATGTAGAGCGAATGGTAAGAGAACACCTTTCGGATTGGGAAGCCAAAGCAGTTCCTTCGGTTAAGTATACCGACCCTCAAGATGTGCAATACACCCAAATTAATTTTGTCGACATGCCGAATGCCGTACAATCGGAAATTGGCATCGCACATTTGGTAAACCTAAAGATGGACGACCCCGATTATTTTCCAATATTAATCGCCAATAGAATTCTTGGTGGTGGCTTCAACAGTTTGTTAAACATGAATTTACGTGAAAAGCACGGATGGACTTACGGAGCGTATTCGCATACGGGAGCAGACAAATACATCACACAATTTATTGCTGCCACTAGCGTAAGAAACGCAGTGACCGATAGCGCAGTTGTAGAAATGCTAAAAGAGATTCACTTTATCCGAGACAATAAAGTTACCATCCAGCAACTCAACAATGCAAAAGCTAAGTTTACTGGAGATTTCGTCTTGGCATTAGAGCGACCGCAAACTATTGCAAACTATGCTTTGCGTGTTGAAACTCAAAACCTTCCTAGCAACTTCTATGTCGATTATCTCAGAAAAATTACTGCCGTAACCGCAGAAGATGTGGAACGTGTTGCTAAAAAATACTACAAACCTGAAAATTTACGAATCATGGTAGTTGGAAAAGGTTCTGAAGTACTTGATGGACTTAAAAACTTAAAGAACGTCAATGGGAAACCGATTCCGGTAAGGTATTTTGACAGATTTGGAAACGAAGTTGAAGAGCCAAGCTACGAAATGGATGCTGATGTGAGCGTAGAAACTGTTCTTGAAAACTACATCAACGCCATTGGAGGACGCCAAGCTGTGGAAAATGTCAAGACCTTAAAAGCTACGGGATCTGCTGAAATGCAAGGTATGCAGTTAGGTTTGGAAACCATTAATACTTCTAAGAATCAGTCCCTCATGGTTATTTCCCTGGGAGGCCAACCGATGCAAAAAGAAGTGTTTGACGGCAACAAAGGATACACCATGGCACAAGGCCAGCGCGTAGATTTTACTGAAGAGCAAATAGCTGCCGCCAAAATTGAAGCAGTTCCATTTAAAGAACTAAATGCAAAAAATGCCAAGCTTTTGCGGATGGATCAAGTGGATGGAAAAGACGCTTATGTAGTTTCATTTGGAAACAGCGACACCGAAGCTTTTTACGACAAAGAAAGTGGTTTACTACTACAACAACAAACCACTATGGAAATGATGGGACAAACCATAACATCTACAATTATGTTCGAAGATTATAAAGAAGTAGATGGTGTTAAAGTTCCTTTCACTTTCAAACAAACTATAGGACCACAGGAAATAATTTTCAAGTTGGACGAAGTGCTCATTAACAAAGATGTTTCTGACGAAGATTTTAAATAAAAAATAGAAATATAGTATTCTTAAAACCCGCTTTTGGAAATCCAGAAGCGGGTTTTTTATGACAATACTTCTCAGAATAGAAGTGTCAGTCTAGATTTGCAGGTCTAAAAAATGATATCTTTGAAGCTATGGCATCACGTAAGAAAATAATCTTAATCAACCTTTTATTAGGAATTGTAGCAACGATTATGGTTGCCCTTGGAATCATCAACAAAATACTGCCTCCTGTGCTTACTGGAATAGGATTTTTTCTGATGATATGGGCATTGAATGTCTTGAAGAAAAATCTTCCGTAACTTATTCCCAAGTAATGGTTTCTATCAATCTTCGGATATCTTCCCTCAAGTAGATTACTGCTGGATAAATAGAATCGAAATTGGGTTTGGCCTCAAAATACAGCGCCCCATTTAGAAAGTGATTGATGCTATCGGTAACATAGAATCCCGCCTGTGTAGCAGCATCTCCATTGATCATATAAAACATCCCATAAACATCTGCATCTGGGTTCACGAAGGGCTGTTCAGGAATGCTGGACGCTTTAATAGTATGGTCGTATGCCAATTTCTGAGCATCGCGCAGCAAGGCGTCTAAGTTATCATCCTTAACTTTTTGATACGTCATATACAGCGTGGCTTTCATCTGTGGATAGTGAACGTTGATGTCGCAATTCTCCTTTACGCTCAGCTCTGCAATATCATTCATTTCAAACGACCATGGACAATCTGTTTTCATCAAACTGTAATGCTGACTCGGATAATCCAATCGGAGCTTTCCAGCAGGTTTAATCGACACTTCCTCTTGGCATGAAGCCAATAGCACGACTAAAAACAAAACGAGATAGATTTTATTTAGCTTCAATGGTAAGTTTAATTTGTTTGATGCGCATTCCTTCAAAGGCTTCAACGATAAACGCATAATTGTGAAAATAGATTGCTTCGTTTTTCTTTGGGAATCCTTTGGATATTTCCAACAAGAATCCGGCCAATGTTTCGGCTTCCCCTTTCATTTCTTCAAAGACGGAATTGTCTTCAAGTTCGATAACTTTATAAAAATCTTTTAGTGGAGTTTTTCCTTCAAACACATAATTTTGATCGTCGAGTTTTGAGAAGATCAAATCCTCATCGTCAAACTCATCGCTAATCTCTCCGACAATTTCCTCAATAATGTCTTCCAAAGTAATCAGCCCACTCGTTCCGCCGTATTCATCAACAACAATTGCCAAGTGCATCTTCATTTCTTTAAACTCATTGAGCAAATCGTCTAGCTTTTTATTCTCAGGAACAAAATAGGCTTCGCGGATCAACGTTTTCCAATCCAATTGTTTTCTATCGGTATAGGGAATCAAATCCTTTACATATAGCACTCCTGTAATATTGTCGATATTTTCGGAATAAACAGGAATTCTAGAATAACCGTGTTCTATGATTTCTGGCAAAATATCTTTGAACGGCAAGTCTTCATTTAATGCGAAAATATCCATTCGGTTTCGCATCACTTGCTTGGTATCTGTATTTCCAAATGTGACAATTCCATGAAGAATTTTCTGTTCTTCTTGGGTTGTATCTTCACTGGATAATTCTAAGGCTTGCGAGAGATGCCCGACATTAAAGTCGCTTTTTTTCACACCAAACTTGCTGTGGAAATAATTGATGGCAGATTTCATAGGGATGGTTACGGGTGCCAATATTATGTCTAAAACATGAATTGGATAGGCCATAAAAACAGCAAAATTAACCCGATTTCTATTGGCGTAAACCTTTGGGAGAATCTCTCCAAACAGCAGGATAAGAAAAGTAACGACTCCAACTTCTAGAATAAAACGCACCGATATGCCGTAGAAATCTGAACTCACATTGCCAAACAACGCGCTGCTGACAGAATCGAACAAAAGGATGATGGCGACGTTTATAAAGTTGTTCGACACCAGTATGGTAGCCAAAAGTCTTTTAGGTCGCTCCAGCAACCGCTCTACGATTTCCAACCTCTTTTGGATGGCCTGCTTTCCATTGGTCTCGAAGTCGGTTGGAGTCATCGAAAAAAGAGCCACTTCTGCACCAGAGATAAGTGCTGAGCAGAGTAACAAGACAATTATTAATGCGAGGCTTATTATTTGAAATAAATCCATCGACACCATCAAAAACAAACCAGGGGGTTCTATATCCAAGGTATTAAAATTAATTAAACATTAGAAAGGAAGGTCGTCTGGACCTTCAGTATCTTCCTGACCTTTTGAATCGTCATTCGACGGCTGCCTAGGTTCTTGGTGAGGGTTTTCAGACGACGCTCCAGGATTGCTTGAAGCCCCATCTTTCGGAGACAGGAATGTAAAATCGCGACAGATAATTTCGGTACTGTAGCGATCCATCCCTTTATCATCTTGCCACTTTCGGGTTCTGATCCTTCCCTCGATATAAACTTTATCTCCTTTTTTTAAGTATTTCTCACAAATCTCAGCTGCCTTGTTGCGAACAATAATATTGTGCCACTCTGTTGTGGTCACTCGTTCTCCATTTCTATTGGTATAGGTTTCGCTTGTTGCGAGCGGAAAGCGCCCCACACAATTGCCGTTCTCAAAATAATGCATCTTTACATCATCTCCTGTATTTCCTATTAGCACTACTTTATTTACTGTACCACTCATTATTTTTAATTTAGTTTAGATTTTCACCAAAGATAGTTGATGGAATTTAAATATAAGCAATTTTAAGTTTTATCGAAAGAAAAGATACCGACAGCATTATTATTTGCCTTTAAACCCATTGCAACCTACTCCTGGTTATTTCCGAAGAATTGGGTCATAAAGTCTTCTATCAGAACCGGTACGGCATAGTGCTGCATTTTGGGAATAGAGACAGCATCTTTTTGCGAAATGGTGGTTTCTACAATCCAAAATCGAGTGTAAATGTGCTGATGTGATAGTTTGTGAATGATGGGTTTTTCGTTGTACAAGACAACCGAATCAGGGCGCCATGCGTTTATGAATTCCTGAAACTCATCCTCTTTTTTTAATTGGTCCAACGTTACTTTTCGCTTTGTTTCCACCAATGGAAACTCGTAGAGCTTTTTCCATATTCCTTTTTCTTTCCGTTGCTGCAGCATCGTTTTATTCTCCGGCAAGAGGACAACTAAGTAATTAAAATATCGCTTTTTAACGGGTTTGCTCTTCAGCTTTACCGGCAGGGTATCGATTAGCGAATTTTGATAAGCAACACAATCTGTCATAAAGATACAGCTTGTACAGTCGGGATTTCTAGGGGTGCATTGTTGCGAACCAAACTCCATTAGGGCCTGATTGAAAATCCCAGGTTGCCGTACATCGATAAGCCGTTGTGCCAAGGCTTTGAATTCTTTCTGTCCTGCCGATGTATTTATTGGAGTTGCTATTCCAAAGATTCGCGACAATACGCGATAGACATTGCCATCGACAACCGCTTCGGCTTTATCGAAGCAAAAGCTAGCGATAGCACTTGCCGTGTAATCGCCGATGCCTTTAAGTTTTATCAGCTCCGCATAGGTTTCTGGAAATTGTCCGTTGTAGTCTGTCGCTATTTTTTTAGCTGTATGGTGGAGGTTTCGCGCTCGCGTATAATACCCGAGCCCTTGCCATGATTTTAACACTTGCGCTTCTGTGGCGTTTGCCAAATGGTGAACGGTTGGATAGGATTCGACAAACTTATTATAGTATGGCAATCCTTGGGCCACTCGAGTTTGCTGCAAAATTATCTCGGAAAGCCAAATTAAATAGGCATCCTTAGACTTTCGCCAAGGCAAATCTCTTTTATTCTGTAAGTACCAACGAATCAGCTTTTTGGCAAATACGGGATTTTGGTGGGTCATAGGGCGAAAATAACCCATATCTCTTTTAATTTTAAAGGTTTACGGTTAGAATTATTTATTTTAATTTGTGTATGTTTGCACACTCTTAGAAAACCTCGACTTAAAACACTATTAATCTTAAATTTAAAGTAATGACGAAAGCAGAACTAGTAGCGAAAATTTCAGACAACCTAGGAATGGAGAAAAATGAAGTTCAGGCTATGGTAGAATCATTTATGGAGGAAGTCAGAAATTCTCTTGAAAGTGGTGAAAATGTATACTTACGTGGTTTTGGAAGCTTTACCATCAAAAAAAGAGCTGAAAAAATAGGTAGAAATATTTCGAAGAACACTGCCATTAAAATCCCTGCACATAACATTCCTGTCTTTAAACCTGCGAAAGCATTTTTAGAGAGTGTGAAAAAGAATGTAGAAGTAGAAGAATAAAATAATATTAACCTGTTTCTTCTCTTTTTAGACGCATCTAAAATACGAGAAGAATCTAAATAAAACCAATAGCTTATGCCAAGTGGTAAGAAAAGAAAAAGAGCCAAGGTAGCGACCCACAAACGCAAGAAACGAAGTCGCGCGAACCGACACAAAAAGAAGAAGTAATTTAACAAACTTTTTCAGTTACAGTATTTGTTTTGCTAGTCCCGCGAATATAATGGGACTAGTAAAACAAAAATCAATTCGTTCATTGACATAGAAACAGCATTTTAAGTTTTCGCACTTTTGATGTTTCGCCGGGTTTTTAACTTTAAATAAAACTCGTTGAATCTCAACATTGTTTAATTAAAATTATATAAACGTGAACTACGAATTATTTATACGGTCCAGTTCACAAGAAGTTGATTTTGCCCTGTTAAAAGATGGCAGACTGATAGAATTACACAAAGAAGAGGAAGGCAACAATTTTAACGTTGGCGACATATTTTTAGCCAAAATCCGAAAAACTGTTCCTGGGCTCAATGCTGCATTTGTAAATGTTGGCTATGAAAAAGATGGTTTTTTACACTATCACGATTTAGGCCCTAAAGTTTCTTCTCTTTTAAAATTCGTTAAAAGTACACATAACGGAAAGCTCAAAGATTTTTCATTAAAGGACTTTCCTTTTCAAAAGGATATTGACAAACACGGCAACATAAACCAAGCCGTTAAAAACAATCAATCTATCCTAGTACAAGTTGTAAAAGAACCCATTTCTACTAAAGGTCCACGACTTAGCTCCGAGCTTTCCATAGCTGGGAGATACCTCGTTCTAGTCCCTTTTTCGGATCGGGTTTCAGTTTCCACAAAAATAGAATCCTCTAAAGAAAAAGACAGGTTAAAACGCTTAATCTTAAGCATTAAACCCAAGGGATTTGGCGTAATTATACGCACGGTCGCGGAAGGCAAAAAAGTAGCAGAACTGGACAAAGATTTATCAAACCTTATGGAGCGATGGATGGCAATGTGTAAAAAAACACACCGAGCACATCATCCTTCCAAAGTATTAAGCGAGTTAAATAGAGGTGCCTCTATTATTCGCGATATGTTTAACGACTCATTTACTGCAATACATATCGACGACGAGACCCTATACTTGCAAATAAAAGATTACGTGCAAAAAATTGCGCCTAAAAAAGAACACATCGTTAAACATTACGATGCTAATGTTCCAATTTTTGAAAAATTTGGAATTGAACGTCAGATAAAAACATCTTTTGGAAAATCAGTGTCTGGCGCCAAGGGTTCATACTTAGTTATCGAACACACCGAAGCGATGCACGTGATTGACGTCAACAGCGGAAATCGAAGCAATAAACAAAGAACACAAGAAGAAACCGCCTTAGAGGTGAATATGTTGGCTGCCACTGAGGTAGCAAGACAACTCAGGTTGCGAGACATGGGTGGTATTATTGTTATTGATTTCATCGATATGGCACAAGCTGCCCATCGAAGCAAACTCTATCAACATCTTAGAGCTGAAATGAAGGATGATCCGGCAAAGCATAAAATCTTGCCGCCAACTAAATTTGGACTGATACAAATTACCAGACAACGGGTTAGACCAGAGATCAACATCAAAACCCGAGAAGAAGATCCAAATCAAAGCAATGGAGGCGAAATTGAAGCCCCCATTATCGTTATCGATAGAATTAACGAAGATATAAAACGTCTATTCAAAAAAGATTACAAGAAAATCAGTTTGAATACGCATCCTTTTATCGCTGCATTTTTAACCAAAGGGTTCCCATCACAAAGGACCAAATGGTTTTTAGAACATAAAAAATGGGTTAAGATCCAACCTCGTGATGCATACACCTATTTAGAGTACCATTTTTTTGATAAAGATGGAAACAAATTAAAGTAAACCAATCCCTTTCGACACCTTCGTTGAAAGGGATTTTTTTATGCCTGATTCCAAGAAAACAATCGAACTCTCACCCTCCGCTTCATTATGGCAATTATCTTCTCTATTTTTGTACCAGATAATATTTTCAACACAGTAGTTTGAGCACTCATAAAACATATACGGAAGAAGAAGCTTTAAAAAGGATGGAACGCTATTGCGCCTACCAAGAGCGCTGCCATAAGGAAGTGCGTCAAAAACTTTTCGAAATGCGTCTAAATCCGGAAAGTTGCGATCAGATCATCTCTGATCTAATCCAATCTAATTTCCTAAACGAAAGCCGATTTGCCATGGCTTTTGCCCGTGGAAAATTTCGAGCTAAAAAATGGGGCAAAAGACGCATCGTCAATGAATTGAAGTTTCGTGAAATTTCACACTACAACGTACAGCTCGCCTTGAAGGAAATTCCTGACTCCGAGTATTACGAAACTTTCGATGCTTTGGCAAAGAAACGCTTTCAGCAATTGGCTTCAGAAAAAAATCTACTCAGAAAGAAAAGAAAATTTAGAGACTATCTCGTTTATCGCGGATGGGAAAACGATCTAATCTACGAGAAAATAAACGTGCTTTTTACGTGATGTTAAATTCCAAAAGCCGCACCAATGCTAAATGCTGGCTGATTATGAAGCTTTTCGGCAGGCAAGAGTTTGTCGATATTGTATTTTGAAATTGGAAATTCGAATTCTGCAAACACACCAAATCCATAGGTAAAGAAATAGCGCGCACCCACGTGACCTCCAAAATTCTTCAAACTCAAATACAACCCTGGATAGAAATCAAACTTGTCGTCTATTTTAATGACGTTTCCTAAGTTGGCATTAAACCGACCCTTTAGGTCAAAACGATCTTTAAATTTAGGAAGTTCTTTATCGCCATGAACATTGGGTAGTTCCTGAACGCCTAGAAGGTATGTGGAAGTAACACCTAAAGAAATATTATCTCCCAAACCAAAATCCAAGCTCCCTTTAATACCGGTACCGTTGTTTTGAAAATTGGCGCCTACTTGAAAGATCACATCCCCTTTGCCATAATAAGCTTGCGCAAATCCAATTTGCACACAAAAAAACACAATAATCGTGGCGTAAAGTCTCATTTCTAATTTTCGATTTAAGATAAACTTTTGTCTCGCACTACTGTCAGTTGTTTTTTAACAATCGCACAACTAATCGCGGTTAAAAGACAAATGTATAATAAGATTTTAACAATCCTTAGCCTTGGGATGTCTTTTTGGTCTTAACAATGGCTTGTTTATTTTTCCAATCAATCCATTTCTGGCCTTTCCATCTTCGCATAAAATTATCGAGATGGCGCATGATGACGATATTATAAACTGCTTGGGCAAAATTCCTGGGATTTCTTGGTATAGCGCGCAAACTCATCGAAAATCCAGGAGTTTTATATTGCATATAATGCCAATATCCTTCAGGCATATACAATATGTTTCCATGTTCCAAATGTGTAATATACCCTTTGGCTTTTTTGAGGGCCGGCCATTTGTCGTAGTCCGGATTGGCAAAGTCAATATCTTCCCTTGTAATCAGGGAATGCGGCACTCTATATAAGTAATCGTTTTGGTCCTGGTCAAAGAGAATCACTTCCTTTTTTCCGTGAAAGTGAAAATGAAAAATATTGGCCAAATCAATATCATAATGCATAAACGTATAAGAGTCCTTTCCCCCAAAAAACATCATTGGCAGTTTTTTCATCAATCGCAATCCAAAATCCGGATAAGAAAAGTCATTTTGGAGTTCAGGCACTTCCTTGAGGATATTCCACAAAAAAATCCGATACCTAGTGGGCTCAGATTTTAAAAGCTCCACATATTCTTTCATATTCATCGTGGCGTGTGGCTGGTTAAAACCATTCTCATGGCTCACTGGCCTATCGTCATATAAAGGAACCGTTTTATCTCCTGCCACTTCTGCCATATAATCTAAGCTCCATTTTGAGAATGCCGGCCAATCTTCAATAAACCGCTCAATGACGACTGGTCTTTGAGGCTTAAAGTACTTTTTTAAAAAATCTTCTTTTGTGATGGTTTCTACTCTATCTATTTCTTGTAGTTGCATAACCTATATACTTTCTATAATTATCGATTTTGAAATGCTATATTCCCAATTTTAGATTTCTATCTTCTAATATGTTCCGAAGTGTATGTTTGTTCTAACCGTTTAAATATAAGAGATATTCAAAAATTCCACAGCCAAATTTAACTTAAAGAAAGAAATCCCGATTTCGAATTTCTGCTATTTAAAAGATTCAAAATCGGGATTTCTTTATACTTATATTTTTGATTGCACTACCCTATTTACTCGGCAGTTCGTCAAAGCCCATATTGTAGAGCGTAAAAGCAAAGACATCTGCACTTTCTTTGATAATCATGCTCACGGGTTTTCCAGCTCCGTGTCCAGCATCGACGTCGATACGGATTAGAACAGGATTTACTTCTCCTTTGTGCTTTGCTTGAAGTTCTGCCGCAAATTTAAAGCTATGCGCAGGCACCACTCTATCATCGTGATCTGCAGTGGTAACCATAGTCGCAGGATACTCAACGCCTTCTTTGATATTGTGAAGAGGTGAATAACCTTTTAGGTATTCGAACATTTCTTTGCTATCCTCGGCTGTACCAAAATCATATGCCCACCCAGCCCCGGAGGTAAAGGTGTGATAGCGAAGCATATCCAAAACACCAACCGCTGGGATAGCCACTTTCATAAGATCGGGTCGTTGTGTCATAACAGCACCGACAAGCAACCCTCCGTTGGATCCTCCACGAATGGCAAGATAATCGCTCGAAGTATAATTGTTGTCGATAAGGTATTCGGCAGCTGCGATAAAGTCGTCGAACACATTTTGCTTTTGCATCTTGGTCCCAGCAATATGCCACTCTTTTCCGTACTCTCCTCCTCCTCGAAGGTTTGCAACTGCATAGACACCGCCATTTTCCATCCAAACCGCATTTGCTACATTGAAACCAGGAGTTAGCGGAATATTAAATCCACCGTAACCGTATAAAATCGTTGGATTTGTACCATCTAAATTCAGGCCTTTCTTATAGTTAATAATCATAGGAACTTTTGTGCCATCCTTAGAAGTATAGAATATTTGTTTGCTTTCGTATTCACTGCTATCAAAATCAATCTTTGGCTCATAATACAATTCAGATTCCCCAGAATCCAAATCTAATTTGTAGATACTTCCTGGTGTAATGTAGTTAGCAAAAGAGTAGTACAACTCGGTCTCCTCTTTCTTTGCTGAAAAACCACTAGCGGTACCTACGCCTGGAAGTTCAATTTCTCTAACGAGCTTTCCTTCTCTATCGTATTGCTTTACAGTAGAAGTTGCATCTTCCATATACGTTGCGAAAATATATTTTCCTGCTATAGACGGGCTCAATACGTTTTTAGTTTCCGGAATAAGATCGACCCAATTTTCAGGGGTAGGGTTGCTGACATCAACAGTAACTACACGTCTGTTTGGAGCGTTTAAATTGGTAACTATAAATAGTTTTGAGCCATCATTGTCCATAACACCTGTATCGGATTCATCTGTAGCCATAATGGTTACAAACTCACTGTTTGGCTTGGTTAAGTCTTTTATAAACAATTTGTTTCCTGAAGTAGAAATACTAGCCGAAACCACCAAATAGTTGTCATCTCTAGTGACATATCCACTTACATAACGGTGTTTTTCTTCTTCTGTTCCACCAAACACTACTTTGTCTTGGCTTTGTGGGGTGTTCAGTTTATGGTAATAGAGTTTGTGCTGATCTGTTAATTCTGACAATTCGCTTCCCTCAGGCTTATCGTAGCTTGAGTAATAGAATCCTTCATTTCCTTTCCAGGAAATTCCAGAGAATTTTACATCTACCAACGTATCTCCAACCTGCTCGAGGGTTTCTGTGTCTAAAACAATTACTTTTCTCCAGTCGCTCCCTGCTTCAGAAATAGCATAGGCAGCAAGACCTCCTTCTTCGGTAAAGCTAAGTGTGGCAAGCGAAGTGGTGCCATCTTTTGAAAAGGTGTTGGGGTCGAGGAAAACCTCAGCAGTATCGGGATCCGCATCGTTTTTAAAGCGATAGACGACAAAATGATCCTGCAGACCATCGTTTTTATAAAAATAGGTGTATTCTCCACGAACAAAAGGCGAACCCAATTTTTCGTAGTTCCAAAGTTCTTTAAGTCTTTCCTCAAGATCCTTACGATAAGGAATTTGATCTAAATAATCGAAAGTCACTTCATTTTGTGCCCGTACCCATTCTCCAGTTTCTTCGCTCATATCGTCTTCGAGCCAGCGGTAGGGATCGGCTACTTCTTCGCCAAAATAAGTGTCGACTGTTTCATCTTGTCTTGTCTCGGGATAAGTCAATGTCATTTTTTCTTTTTTCTGTTCTTGGTCACAGCCAATCAGCATAAGTGCCAAGGCAATAGGAAGGATTGTTGATTTCATATGTTTTTAGTTTTAAAGGTGCAAAGATACGGCTTTTTTACAAGAAGCAATCAGCGGCTTCAGGGGAGCCCGCCAACGCGGCATGGGTCATAGTTGCTCCTATTCTTAAAGCAGTTTGTTTCTGTATAAATATTCTGCGATCTGAACCGCATTCGTAGCCGCTCCTTTCCTGAGATTGTCGCTTACAATCCACATATTTAAGGTGTTGGGCTGGGTTTCATCTCGGCGGACTCTACCTACAAACACCTCATCTTTATCATGGGCATAAATCGGCATCGGATATGTATTTGTATCGGTATTGTCCTGAAGTTTTAAACCCGGGGTCTGATGCAAGATTAAACGCACTTCTCCCAAATCAAAATCGTTTTCAAATTCCACATTTACCGACTCGCTGTGGCCTCCTTCTACCGGAATTCGCACCGCTGTCGCCGTGATGGAAAAGCTTTGGTCATCCAAAATTTTCTGAGGTTCACGCACGAGTTTCATCTCTTCTTTGGTGTAGCCATTATCTTCAAAGACATCGCAATGCGGCAAGGCATTTTTATGAATCGGATAGGGATATGCCATTTCCGCTTGAATTCCCGCCATTTCATTTTCTAATTGGCGAACTGCTTTTCGTCCTGTACCTGAAACTGATTGATAGGTAGAAACCACTACGCGTTTCATTTTGAATTTTTTATGTAGTGGTGCCAAAGCCATAACCAACTGCGTGGTAGAACAATTTGGGTTTGCAATGATTTTGTCTTCAGCAGTCAATAAATGAGCATTGATTTCCGGAACAATCAATTTTTTATCGCGATCCATTCGAAAAACCGATGAGTTGTCGATGACCGTCGTGCCAGCTTCTGCAAACTTAAGCGCCCATGCTTCCGAGATACTGCCACCAGCACTAAAGAATGCAATTTCAGGCTTTTTTGAAAGAGCCTCTTCAATACTTATGATGTTATGCGGTTTGTTTCTAAATGAAAGTTCGTTTCCAATAGATTTCTCAGAGGCTACTAACAGCAGTTCATCGACAGGAAAATTGCGCTCTTCCAACACTTTCAAAATAACCTCCCCCACCATTCCGGTGGCACCAATAAGTGCGATCTTCATACGCTTACGTTTAATCTTTAAATTTTCGAAATACAAAAATAGTCAAAGAATATTAGGTCTTAGAATGAGAAGTGGAAATTAACTTGAAAATCAGCACAAAGAAAAACCCCTGCTCAATATTTAAACTGGCAGGGGGTTAAAAGTTAAAAAATTGTGGCGTAGCGGCCATCCTTACCCTTCAAAAAGGGAAAGGGATAAAAAGATTATTTCTTTTTGAGTTCGTCTCTGATCTCCTTGAGAATATCCAATTCTGATGGTCCTGGATCTGGAGCAGGGGCTTCCTCTTTTTTCTTTTTTAATTTACTGTATGATTTTACAATCATAAACAACACAAAACCAACAATGATTAAGTCTATAATTGTGTTGATCCATTTACCATACATAATGGCATTTTCAGGTTTGGTTATCTCGCCATCGCTAGCGATTATGGCTTCTGAAAGGACAATTTTCATGTCGGAAAAGTCCATGTCGCCTGAGAAGTGGCCTACAACGGGCATCATAATGTCGGTGGTGAAACCAGACACAACAGCCCCAACTGCTGTAGCCAATAAGACGGCAACAGACAAATCAATGACATTCCCTGTCATTATAAAATCTCTAAACTCTTTTAGCAACTTCATATAGATAAGAATTTGATTGGTTTATTGCGCAAATTTATACAATTCTCGCTAATACCCTCAACTTTCCTTTACCTTTCGACTTATTCTTTGTGAAATAGCGGTCAGTAACTCATAAGGTATCGAATTTATCCCCGCTGTCAGCTCTTCTGCAGTCGATGATTTTCCGAATACAATAACTTCATCCCCTTCTTCGCAATCAATATCTGTGACGTCGACCATGAGCATGTCCATGCAGACATTTCCGATAAACGGTGCTTTTTTTCCTTTGATCATTACCCAACCTTTCCCGTTACCATAGGATCGCGCAATTCCATCGGCGTGACCCAAAGGCAGTGTAGCAGAACGTGTTGGACGGTCGGCAATAAATGCGCGGTTATAACCAACACTCTCTCCTATTTTCACATCGTGAATTTGAAGGATGACGGTTTTCAAGGTTGCCACAGGTTGTAAATGTTTATTTTCTTCGACATTGTTTCCAAATCCAAACAAACCAATTCCCGATCGCACCATGTCAAAATAAGCCTCGGGGTAATTGATAACCCCAGAAGTATTGGTGCAATGCAGCAGTGGTTTATAGCCCAACAAT
>Ga0209075_1001766_pt1 | contig 19956 bp, 10 predicted proteins | sample Stecom2011_FD_187523 | JGI IMG/M metagenome (GOLD analysis project Ga0209075, IMG submission 187523) | Agricultural soil microbial communities from Utah to study Nitrogen management - Steer compost 2011 (SPAdes) (version 2) | ecosystem: Environmental > Terrestrial > Soil > Agricultural land...
GCCACGTGGGCCTGGGCGCGGGGCAGCAGACGCTTGAAGTAGAACTGCTGGGTCGCCAGCTTGGCCTGATAGAAGCCCTGTTCGCTGGTACCGGCGTCCAGTTTCTGCTGAGCTACAACGGCCATCTTCAGCCAGAAGAAAGCGTGGATGACATAACCGGAGAACATCAGGAAGTCCATGGCCGCTGCGCCGACTTCCTCACGGTTCTGCATGGAACGGACCGCGATCTGCTGGGTCAGGTCGCCCCACTGCTTGTTCAGCCTGACCAGATCAGCCACATAGCCGCCAAGCTGGGCATGGCCCTCGTGGCTCTGGCAGAACAGGTGAACCTGCTTGCTGAAGGCGCGCAGCAGCTTGCCCTGGCTCATCAGCACCTTGCGGCCCAGGAGGTCCAGCGCCTGGATGCCGTTGGTCCCTTCATAGATGGGCGCGATACGGCAATCACGTACCTGCTGTTCCTGACCCCACTCGCGGATGTAGCCATGGCCGCCGAACACCTGCATGCCGAGCAGGGTGGTTTCCAGGCCGGTTTCGGTCATGAAGGCCTTGCAGATGGGGGTGAGGAAGGCAAGCTGGTCCTCGGCATCGGCACGCACGGCCTCATCCTTCGAATAGTGGGCGTTGTCGAGCAGCTGGGCGGTGTAATAGGCCAGCGCGCGGTTGCCCTCGTTGAACGCCTTCATGGTCAGCAGCATGCGGCGCACATCAGGATGCACGATAATGGGATCGGCCGGCTTGCCGGGTTCGGCGGGACCGGACAGCGAGCGCATCTGCAGACGGTCCTTGGCGTAGGCCAGGGCATTCTGGTAGGACACTTCGCCGTGACACAGCCCCTGCATGCCGGTACCCAGGCGGGCACTGTTCATCATGGTGAACATGCAGGCCAGACCCTTGTTGATCTCGCCGATCAGAAAGCCGGTGGCGCCATCGAAGTTCATCACGCAGGTGGCCGACGCCTTGATGCCCATCTTGTGCTCGATGGAGCCGCACTTGACCGCATTGCGCTCGCCGACCTCGCCGTTGGCGTCGGGCAGGAACTTGGGCACGATGAACAGCGAGATTCCCTTGGTGCCTTCCGGGGCGTCGGGCAGCTTGGCCAGCACCAGGTGGACGATGTTCTCCGCCAGGTCGTGCTCGCCGGAGGAAATGAAGATCTTGGTGCCGGTGACCGCGTAGGTGCCGTCAGCCTGGGGCACTGCCCGGGTCTTGATCAGACCCAGATCGGTACCGCAGTGCGGCTCGGTCAGGCACATGGTGCCGGTCCAGTAACCGGGCACCAGCTTGTTCAGGTACAGCTGCTTCTGCTCCGGAGTACCGTGGGCGCGGATAGCCGCGGCACAACCATGGGTCAGACCGGGATACATGTTCCAGGCATAGTTGGCCGATGCGGTCATCTCGTTGACCACCAGGCCCAGGGAGGCGGGCAGTCCCTGGCCGCCGTACTCCACCGGCCCGCTCATGGCTGCCCAGCCGTTCTCCACGTACTGCTGGTAGGCTTCCTTGAAGCCCTTGGGTGTGGTCACCACCCCGTCCTCGAAGTGGCAGCCCTCTTCGTCACCGGTGCGGTTCAGCGGCGCCAGCACCTCGGAAGCGAACTTGGCACTCTCCTCCAGTACTGCGTCAACCAGATCCGGGGTGGCGTCGGTCAGGCCATGGGCAGCATAGCTGCCGGCAAAGTCGAAAACCTCGTCCATGACAAAGCGCATGTCGCGCAGGGGGGCGTTATAGCTGGGCATCATCATCTCCGGTGCAATGGCGTTGTATGTCATTCATACAGACGTTTGACACTAATGTGCCGCTGACCAGCCAGTCAACGAAAAAGCCCGCCCATTACACCGCTTGATACGGGTCCATAACACAGGCAGCATGGTCTGACCTCTCCCCCTTTGGCATACCCATGACGACACTGGCAGACCTGCAATTCGACAACCGCTTCGCCCGCTTGGGTGACCGCTTTTCCACTGCGGTCATGCCCGAGCCGTTGAGCAACCCCCGGCTGGTGGTCGCCAGCAGCGAGGCGGCCGAGCTCCTGGGGCTGGATCCGGCAGAGGCAGACAACCCGCTGTTCACCGAACTGTTTTCCGGCCGGACGCTGTGGCGGGACGCCGAGCCCCGGGCCATGGTGTATTCGGGACATCAGTTCGGCATCTACAACCCCCAGCTGGGGGACGGCCGCGGGCTGCTGCTGGGTGAGGTGGTCAACGATCGTGGTGAGCACTGGGACCTGCATCTGAAGGGTGCCGGCAGCACTCCGTACTCGCGGATGGGTGATGGGCGCGCAGTCCTGCGCTCGTCGATCCGCGAGTTTCTGGCCTCCGAAGCCCTGCCGGCGCTGGGCATCCCCAGCAGCCGGGCACTGTGCGTTACCCTGGGTGATAACCCGGTGCGCCGGGAGCGCATGGAACGGGCCGCCATGCTGCTGCGACTGGCGCCCTCGCATATCCGCTTCGGGCATTTCGAGTTTTTCTACTACACCGACCAGCTGGACGAACTGCGCCAACTGATCGATTTCACCCTGCAGACCTGCTACCCCCATTGCCAGCAGGCAGAACAGCCTCTGCTCGCCATGTTCCGCGAGGTTGCGCGGCGCACCATGCACATGGTGGCGCGCTGGCAGGCCTATGGTTTCTGCCATGGGGTAATGAATACCGACAACATGTCGATTCTGGGCATCACCTTCGATTTCGGCCCCTACGCCTTCCTCGACGACTATGACGCCGGACACATCTGCAACCATTCCGATGACGCCGGTCGCTACGCCTTCAACCGCCAGCCGGTGATCGCCCACTGGAACCTGGCCTGCCTGGCTCAGGCGCTGGTGCCCTTCCTGGATGTGGAGACGCTGAAGACCGAGCTGGGTCAGATCATGCCGCTCTACGAGGCCGAATATCGGCGGTTGATGCATGCCCGCCTGGGCTGGGCCGGCGAGCAACCGGGGGATGACGCTCTGCTCGCAGAGCTGCTCGGGCTGATGCAGGCCAGCGCCGCAGACTACCATTTGACGCTGCGCCTGCTGGCCGAGGATGACCCGGCAAGCCGCGATCACTTCATCGACCGCGACGCCGCAGACGACTGGCTGGTCCGTCACCGGGCCCGGCAGGCAATGGACACCAGCGCGCTGGCCGGTCGCCTCCTGTGCAACCCGGTGTATGTATTGCGCAACTATCTGGCCCAGCAGGCCATCAGTGCTGCTGAGCAGGAAGACTTCAGCGAAGTACGGCGCCTGCACCAGATACTGCGTGAGCCGTTCACCCGGGTGCCGGGACTGGAAGCCTATGCCGCTCCCCCGCCGGACTGGGGCCGACGGCTGGAAATCAGCTGTTCCTCCTGAAATCTCCTACGCCACTTATTCCACAAAAGAATAACAAAATCATTTTCAGATCTTGGACAGACTAAGACTCAACCTTTAGGGTAGCGGCAGCTTGGTTCCCGGTGCGGAACCGATACCTCACACGAGATTCAGGTTGCCGATGAACTGGGAAACACTCTCCATGCTGGGCGTGGCCGCCCTGCTGTGCTGGGTCATGTACGCCTTCGTCCGGGAGAAATTCAGCCCGGATATCGTGGTAGGCATTGCCGTGGCCATTCTTCTGGCGAGCACCCTGCTGACGCCGGCCGAGGTTCTCGGCGTGCTGTCCAACAGCGCCCCCATCACCATCGCCTGCATGTTTGTTCTCTCCGCCGCGCTCGAGCGTACCGGCTGCGTCGAACGACTCGGCAGCATCCTTGCCCGCATCGGCGGCACCAGCCCTACCCGCATGCTGTTTGCCCTGCTGCTCACCGCCATGCTGCTGTCCACCTTCATCAACAATACGCCCGTGGTGGCCATCCTCACCCCGGTGGCGGTCACGCTGGCGGCGCGGGTCGGCAGCAAGGCCTCGAAACTGCTGATCCCGCTGTCCTATGCCACCATTCTGGGCGGCAGCATGACCATGATAGGCACTTCAACCAATATCCTGGTGGACGGCGTGGCGCGTCAGCAGGGGCTGGCCCCTTTCGGCATGTTCGAGATTTCCCTGGCCGGCGCCATCTATGCGGCCATCGGCCTGACCTTCATCATGCTGTTCGGCAAACGCCTGCTTCCCGATCGCGACAGCCTCTCCGAGCGGCTGCGCCCCCAGCGCAGCCGGACCTTCATGACCGAACTGCTGGTGCCTCAGAGTTCGCCGGTCATCGGCCGCACCCTGGCCGAAGCCCAGCTCAACGGCGACAGCGGGATCAAGGTACTGAAGATATTCCGTGGCGACGATGAGCTGTCCACACCGCTCAACACCACCACCCTGAATGCCGGTGACCGCCTGATTCTGCATGCCGGCATGCGGGACTTCGTTGAACTGCGCCATACCGGCGTGCTGGAGTTCAACCGCGACCAGCGTTTCGAGACCATCTCCACCCGGGATGTGGTGCTGGCCGAAGCCGTGGTGGCGCGCAGCTCGCGCTATATCAACCGTCCCATGCGCGACCTCAACCTGACCGCCCGCTACGGTATCCACGTGCTGGCCGTGCACCGCCAGGACGAGCACATCCAGGACAACCTGGATGACTTCGAACTGCAGTTCGGGGACGTGATGCTGGTGGAAGGCTCCCCCGCACAGATCCGCAAGTTCGCCGACAACGGTGATCTGATCAGCCTCAACACCGTGCAGGAGCGGGCCTACCGCCGGAGCAAGGCGCCCATCGCCATTGCGGCGGTCGTTGCGGTGATGAGCCTGGCCGCCATGGGTGTCATGCCTATCGAGGGGCTGGCGATCATCGCCGCCGCCGTGGTGGTGGCTACCGGCTGCCTGGATGTGGAGGATGCCTACAAGGCCATCGACTGGAAGATACTGTCGCTGATCTTCGGCATGCTGGCGATCAGCATCGCCATGAACAAGGTCGGGCTGGTGGACAGCATAGTGGCCCAGGTCATGACCCTGTCGCCCTGGCTGGGCCCCCTGTTCATGCTGTCCTTCATCTACCTGCTGACATCCACCCTGACCGAGATCGTCAGCAACAATGCGGTCGCCGTACTGCTGACGCCGATTGCCATCGGGGTTGCCCATCAGCTGGGCGCCGACCCGCGCCCCTTCGTGGTCGCTGTGATGTTCGCCGCCAGCGCCAGTTTCGCCACGCCCATCGGCTACCAGACCAATACTCTGGTCTACAGTGCCGGCGGCTACAGGTTCATGGACTTCATGCGCATCGGCATGCCGCTGAACCTGATCATGTGGGCCACGGCTACGGTCATCATCCCGCTGATCTGGCCGCTGTTCCCGGCGTGAGCCGCCGAGCGAGCAATAAAAAAAGGGCCTGCACAAGCAGGCCCTTTTCATTCCAGCGGCGGTCGGCGTTACTTCGAGGCTTCCAGCGCCTGCTCCAGATCCGCGAGGATGTCGTCGATATGCTCGATACCGATCGACAGCCGCACCAGATCCCGCGGCACACCGGCCTTTTCCAGCTCCTCGTCACTCAGCTGACGGTGGGTGGTGGAAGCGGGGTGGCAGGCCAGTGACTTGGCATCACCGATGTTCACCAGACGCAGTACCAGCTGCAGCGCATCGATGAAACGCGCCCCGGCTTCCTGGCCGCCCTTGATGCCGAAGGACAGGATCGCCGCCGGCTTGCCACCCATGTAGCGCTGGGCCAGTTCATGCTCGGGATGATCGGGCAGCCCGGCATACTTCACCCAGGCCACCTGCGGATGCTGCTGCAGGTACTCGGCCACCCGCTGCGCGTTATAGCAGTGACGCTCCATGCGCAGGCTGAGGGTTTCCAGACCCTGCAGGATCAGGAAGGCGTTGAAGGGTGACAGCGCCGCGCCCATGTTGCGCAGCGGCACTACCCGGCAGCGGCCGATGAAGGCCGCCGGGCCGAAGGCCTCGGTATAGACCACGCCGTGGTAGGAGGCATCCGGGGTGTTGAGCAGCGGGAAGCGCTCCTTGTGGTCTGCCCAGGGGAACTTGCCCGAGTCCACCACCATGCCGCCGATGCTGTTGCCGTGCCCGCCGATGTACTTGGTCAGGGCGTGCACCACGATATCCGCACCATGCTCGAAGGGCCGGCACAGAACCGGTGTGGCCACGGTGTTGTCGACGATCAGCGGCACGCCGTGACGGTGAGCCGCATCGGCCAGCGCCTTCAGATCGATGATGTTGCCCGCCGGGTTGCCGATCGACTCGCAGAACACCGCCTTGGTGTTCTCGTCGATCAGCGCTTCCATCGCGGCAATATCGTCATGGGGCGCAAAACGAACCTCGATACCCTGACGCGGCAGGGTATGGGCGAACAGGTTGTAGGTACCGCCGTACAGCTTGGCGGTGGACACAATGTTGTCGCCCACCCCGGCAATGGTCTGGATCGCGTAGGTGATGGCCGCCATGCCGGAAGCCACGGCCAGCGCACCGACACCACCCTCCAGGGCAGCGACCCGCTGCTCCAGCACATCGTTGGTCGGATTCATGATCCGCGTGTAGATGTTGCCGGGCACCTTGAGATCGAACAGATCCGCCCCGTGCTGGGTGCTGTCGAACGCGTAGGATGTGGTCTGGTATATGGGCACCGCCACGGCCTTGGTCGTCGGATCGGGGCTGTATCCAGCGTGTATTGCCAGGGTTTCGAGCTTCATTCTTGTTGGACTCCCTTGTCTTGGTGATCGTCAGCCCTGGGCGACGACCGCGTTCGGATCATGATACTTGGCCGACAGCTCGTGCACTGCCTCGATGAACACGCCAGCGTGTGCCGGATCCACCTCCGGGGTGATGCCGTGACCCAGGTTGAACACATGGCCGGTACCCTTGCCATAGCTGGCCAGAATGCGCTCCACCTCGTCGCGGATGGCCTTGGGGTTGGCATAGAGTACGGTCGGATCCATGTTGCCCTGCAGCGCCACCTTGGATCCCACCCGGGAACGGGCTACACCGATGTCCATGGTCCAGTCCAGCCCCACGCCATCGGCGCCGCAGTCGGCGATGCTCTCCAGCCACAGGCCACCGTTCTTGGTGAAGACGATGGCCGGCACCCGGCGTCCGTCGTGCTCGCGGATCAGGCCGGCAACAATCTTGCGCATGTAGGCCAGGGAGAACTTCTGGTAGGCATCGGCGGACAGGTTGCCGCCCCAGGTATCGAAGATCTGCACGGCCTGGGCACCGGCACGAATCTGGGCATTCAGGTAGCTGATCACCGAGTCGGCCAGCTTGTCCAGCAGCAGGTGCACCGCCTCGGGCTGGTCATACATCAGCGCCTTGATCTTGCGGAAGTCCTTGGACGAGCCGCCTTCAACCATGTAGGTGGCCAGGGTCCAGGGGCTGCCGGAGAAGCCGATCAGCGGCACGCGACCATTGAGTTCGCGGCGGATGGTGCGCACGGCGTCCATGACATAGCCCAGATCCTTGTCCGGATCGGGGATGGGCAGTGCCTGGATGTCGGCCAGGGTGTCGATGCGCTTGCGGAAACGCGGACCTTCGCCGGTCTCGAAGTGCAGGCCCAGGCCCATGGCATCTGGAATGGTCAGGATGTCGGAAAACAGGATGGCCGCATCCAGCGGGTAGCGCTCCAGCGGCTGCAGTGTTACCTCGCAGGCCATCTCCGGGTTCATGCACAGCCCCATGAAATCCCCGGCGCGGGCGCGGGAGGCGCGGTACTCGGGCAGGTAACGACCCGCCTGGCGCATCATCCACACCGGCGTGACATCCACAGGCTGGCGCATCAGCGCACGCAGAAAACGGTCATTCTTCAGTTCAGACATGAATTCGGTACTCAGTTGCGTAAATAGCAACCATTGTAACCGTTATCGCGCCGAATATAAGGGCTGCTGCGGCAAAGGGGCGCGGCCGGACGGAACTCTCCAGCCCAGCTCGGCGCCAACCACACTCCAGCAAATGAAATGAGCCTCAGACCTCGAGGTAATCCAGGATCCCCTCGGCCGCCTGCCGCCCTTCCCAGATGGCGGTGACCACCAGATCCGAGCCGCGGACCATGTCGCCACCGGCGAAGACCTTCGGGTTGCTGGTCTGGAACTTGTATCTGGCCTGTTCCGGGGCGATGACCCGGCCCTGACCGTCTACCTGCACCTCTACATCGGCGAACCAGGGCGCCGGACTGGGGCGGAAGCCGAAGGCGATGATGACCGCGTCGGCAGGCAGGATCTGCTCCGATCCGGGAATCGGCTCGGGGCTGCGACGCCCCTTGGCATCCGGCTCGCCCAGGCGAGTCTCGATGACCTTGATCCCTTCGACCTTGCCGTTGCCGACGATTTCGATCGGCTGACGGTTGAACAGGAAGTGCACACCCTCATCCCGGGCATTCTTCACTTCCTTGCGCGAGCCGGGCATGTTCTGCGCGTCACGGCGGTAGGCGCAGATCACCGATTCGGCACCCTGACGGATCGAGGTACGGTTGCAGTCCATAGCGGTGTCGCCACCGCCGAGCACCACCACGCGCTTGCCCTTCATGTCGATGAAGTCCTCAGGCGATTTCTCGAAACCCAGATGGCGGTTGACGTTGGCCACCAGGAAATCCAGCGCATCGTGAACGCCGGGCAGATCCTCGCCGGGGAAGCCGCCCTTCATGTAGGTGTAGGTGCCCATGCCCATGAACACGGCATCGTATTCCTCCAGCAGCTGCTCCATGCTGATATCGCGACCGATCTCGGTGTTCAGGCGGAACTCGATACCCATGCCGGTAAAGACTTCACGGCGGCGCGCCATCACGGTCTTTTCCAGCTTGAACTCGGGGATACCGAAGGTCAGCAGGCCGCCGATTTCCGGGTTGCGGTCGAATACCACCGGCTTGACGCCGGCACGTACCAGCACGTCGGCACAACCCAGCCCGGCCGGGCCGGCACCTATGATCGCGACCCGCTTGCCGTTGGGCTTGACCTGGGACATGTCCGGCCGCCAGCCCATGGCGAAGGCGGTGTCGGTGATGTACTTCTCGACCGAGCCGATGGTAACCGCGCCGAAGCCGTCATTCAGGGTACAGGCCCCCTCGCACAGACGGTCCTGCGGACAGACGCGACCACAGACTTCCGGCAGGGTGTTGGTCTGGTGAGACAGCTCTGCCGCCTCGATGATGTTGCCCTCGGATACCAGCTTCAGCCAGTTCGGGATGTAGTTGTGTACCGGACACTTCCACTCGCAGTAGGGGTTGCCGCACTCCAGGCAGCGGTGCGCCTGCTCGGAAGCCTCCTGCGGCTTGAACAGCTCGTTGATCTCGATAAAGCGGGTCTTGCGCTGCCGCAGCGGACGCTTCTTCGGCTCCTGCCGACCCACTTCGACAAATTGGAAGTCGTTGTTCGGACGCTCTGCCATGTTCCACCTCTTCACTGCCGGTGCGCCGCAGCGCACCAGCGAAATTTCATTGTCACCCAGCCCCTTACTGCGGGTTGGCCAGCGTGGTTTTCAGCAGAGCACGCAGGCTCGCTGCCTTGGGCTTGACCAGCCAGAAGCGGCGGATATGGTTGTCCAGGTCTTCAAGTACCTCGGCACCCCAGGCGCTGCCGGTTTCCGCCACGTACTCAGTGAGCACACCGGTCAGGTGGCTGCGGTAGGCCTCCATGGCCTCCCCGCTGATCCGCTGCAGCTCGACCAGTTCGTGGTTCAGGCGGTCGAAGAAGCTGTTGTCCAGATCCAGCACGTAGGCGAAACCACCGGTCATGCCCGCACCGAAGTTGTAGCCGGTACGACCCAGCACGCAGACCATGCCGCCGGTCATGTATTCACAGCAGTGGTCGCCGGCGCCTTCGATGACCGCGTGACAGCCCGAGTTGCGCACCGCGAAGCGCTCACCGGCAACCCCGGCGGCGAACAGTTTGCCGCCGGTGGCGCCATACAGGCAGGTGTTGCCGATGATGGCGGTCTGTTCCGAGCGGAAGGCACTGCCCGCCGGCGGAGTGATGACCAGCTTGCCGCCGGTCATGCCCTTGCCGACATAGTCGTTGGCGTCCCCTTCCAGGTACATGTTCAGTCCGCCCACGTTCCATACACCGAAGCTCTGTCCGGCAGTGCCCTTGAAGCGGAAGGTGATGGGCGCGGCAGCCATGCCCTGGTTGCCGTGACGCCGGGCGATCTCGCCGGATACCCGGGCACCAATCGAACGGTCGCAATTGGTCAGGGTCATCTCGAAGTCGCCACCGTTCAGACCTTCGATTGCCGGCATGGCCATTTCCACCATGCGCTCGGCGGTCAGCCCCTGGTCGAAGGGCTTGTTGCCCTCGACCTGGCAGTACTGCGGCCGGTCGGCAGGTACCAGGTCGCTGTGCAGCAGCGGGCGCAGGTCCAGCCCCTGCTGTCGGCTGGTATTGCCGGGCAGGATCTCCAGCAGGTCGGTACGGCCGATCAGATCTTCCAGGCGGCGAACGCCCAGTCTGGCCATCCACTCGCGGGTTTCCGTCGCCACATAGGTGAAGAAGTTCATCACCATCTGCACGGTGCCGATGTAGTGGTTGTCACGCAGATTGCGGTTCTGGGTGGCGACACCGGTGGCGCAGTTGTTCAGGTGGCAGATGCGCAGATACTTGCAGCCCAGGGCAATCATCGGCGCCGTCCCGAAGCCGAAGCTCTCGGCGCCGAGGATGGCGGCCTTGATCACGTCAAGACCGGTCTTCAGACCGCCGTCGGTCTGCACCCGCACCCGGCCACGCAGCTCGTTGCCGCGCAGGGTCTGGTGGGCCTCGGACAGCCCCAGCTCCCAGGGCGATCCGGCGTACTTGATGGAGGTCAGCGGCGAGGCGCCGGTGCCACCGTCATAACCGGAGATGGTGATCAGGTCGGCATAGGCCTTGGCCACACCGGCAGCGATGGTACCGACGCCGGGCTCGGCGACCAGCTTGACCGAGACCAGGGCCTGGGGGTTGACCTGCTTGAGGTCGAAGATCAGCTGCGCCAGGTCCTCGATCGAGTAGATGTCATGGTGCGGCGGCGGCGAGATCAGGGTTACGCCGGGCACCGCGTAGCGCAGCCGGGCAATCAGCTCATTGACCTTGCCACCGGGCAGCTGCCCGCCCTCGCCGGGCTTGGCGCCCTGGGCAAGCTTGATCTGCAGCACTTCGGCATTGACCAGGTATTCGGCGGTGACGCCGAAGCGACCGGAGGCCACCTGCTTGATCTTGGAAGTGCGGATGCTGCCATAGCGCACCGGATCCTCACCGCCTTCACCGGAGTTGGAGCGTGCGCCCAGACGATTCATCGCCTCGGCAATGGCTTCGTGGGCCTCGGGCGACAGAGCCCCCAGGGAAATACCGGCCGAATCGAAGCGCTTGAACAGCGACTCCAGCGGCTCTACCTCATCCACCGGAACAGGCTCGACGTCGGTACGCAGTTGCAGCAGGTCGCGCAGGGTGGCCACCGGACGCTGGTTGACCAGCGCGGCGTACTCCAGGTACTTGTCGTAGCTGTCGCCCTGCACCGCGTCCTGCAATGCACGCACGATGTCCGGGTTGTAGGCGTGATATTCGCCGCCATGCACGAACTTCAGCAGACCGCCCTGCTGTATGGTCTTGCGCGGGTTCCAGGCTTCAGCTGCCAGCAGCGCCTGATCGGCCTGCAGATCACGGAAACCGGCGCCCTGGATACGGCTGGGCACCCCGCGGAAGCAGAGGTCGACGACCTCATCGGCCAGGCCCACAGCCTCGAACAGCTGGGCACCACGGTAGGAAGCCACGGTGGAGATGCCCATCTTCGACAGGATCTTCAGCAGCCCCTTGGAGATGCCCTTGCGGTAGCTCTTGAATACCTCGTACAGGTCGCCGATGACCTCGCCGGTGCGGATCAGATCGGCCAGCACCTCGTAGGCCAGATAGGGGTATACCGCCGAGGCGCCGAAGCCGATCAGCACCGCGAAATGATGCGGGTCGCGGGCGGTGGCGGTATCCACCAGGATGTTGCAGTCGCAACGCAGGCCGCGGGCTACCAGGTGATGGTGCACCGCGCCGACGGCCAGCGCGGCATGCACCGGCAGCTTGCCACGGGTGATGGCGCGGTCACTGAGCACCAGCAGGGTCTTGCCGGCACGTACCGCGGCCTCGGCCTGCTCGGTGATGGCGGCAATCGCCGCCCCCAGGGGCACGCTCTCGTCGAAATTCAGGTCGATGCGCTCGTGGGCGAAGCCGGGGCGCTCGAGCTGCATCAGCGTCCGCCACTTGGCCGGGGAGACCACAGGGCTGCTGAGAATGGCCCGATTGGCATGATCCGGCGTTTCCTCGAAGACATTGCGCTCGGCACCCAGACAGGTTTCCAGGGACATCACCACCGCCTCGCGCAGCGGGTCGATGGCCGGGTTGGTCACCTGGGCAAACTGCTGGCGGAAGTAGTCATAGACCGAACGCACCCGGCCGGACAGCACAGCCATGGGGGTATCGTCACCCATGGAGCCCACCGCCTCCTGGCCGTTCTCGCCGAGCGGGCGCAGTACCTGGTCGCGCTCCTCGAAGCTGACCTGGAACATCTTCATGTATTCCTGCAGCGGTTCCGGAGCCAGGAACTCGTCGGCCGCATCGCGATCATCCAGGGTGCCCTGGATGCGCAGGGCGTTCTGCTTCAGCCACTTGCGATAGGGGTGGCGCGACTTCAGGCGGTTGTCCACCTCATCGGTATGCAGCACCTCGCCGGTATGGGTGTCCACCGCCAGGATCTGGCCGGGACCGACCCGGCCCTTGCTGATCACGTCCTCGGGGCTGTAGTTCCATACGCCGATTTCCGAGGCCAGGGTGATGTAGCCGTTGCGGGTGATGACGTAGCGGGCCGGGCGCAGGCCGTTGCGGTCTAGCAGACAGACGGCGTGGCGGCCTTCGGTCAGCACGATGCCGGCCGGACCGTCCCAGGCCTCCATGTGCATGGAGTTGAATTCGTGGAAGGCACGCAGGTCGGCATCCATGGTCTCCATGTTCTGCCAGGCCGGCGGCACTATCATGCGCACCGCGCGGAACAGGTCCATGCCCCCGGTCAGCAGCAGCTCGAGCATGTTGTCCATGCTCGACGAATCGGAACCGGTGACGTTGACCAGCGGCGCCAGACTTTCCAGATCCGGCAGCAGCGGATTGGCGAACTTGGTACGCCGCGCCTGGGCCCAGTTGCGGTTGGCGGTAATGGTGTTGATCTCGCCGTTGTGCGCCAGCAGGCGGAACGGCTGGGCCAGCGGCCAGCGCGGCAGGGTATTGGTCGAGAAGCGCTGATGGAAAACACAGATAGCCGTCTGCATGCGCTCGTCGCCGAGATCCGGATAGAAGCTGGGCAGGTCCGCCGGCATCATCAGCCCCTTGTAGGAGATGACATTGGCGGACAGGCTGCAGACATAGAAGTCGGCCTCGCTCTGAAGGGCGATTTCCACCTTGCGGCGAACATAGAACAGACGGATCGCGAACTGCTGCTCGTCCAGCCCCTCGCCACCCAGAAACACCTGGCTGATGGCAGGCAGGCTGCTCAAAGCCAGCGGGCCGAGCACGCTCTCGTCGATCGGCACCTGACGCCAACCCACGACGCTCAGGCCCTGATCAGCTGCCGCGGCGGCAAAGGCTTCACGGGTACGCTGCTGAGCAGCCTCATCCTTGCCAAGGAAAATCATGCCCACCGCGTAGCGGGACGGCAGCTCCTGCCCCAGCTCGTCCCGCGCCACGGCGCGCATGAACTGATCGGGCATCTGCAGCAGCAGTCCGCAACCGTCGCCGGTGCGGCCATCGGCATTGATACCGCCCCGGTGGGTCATGCAGGTCAGGGCATCAATGGCGGTTTTCAGCAGGTGATGACTGCTCTGGCCCTGCATATGGGCGATCAGACCGAAACCGCAGTTATCCCTGAATTGATCCGGTTGATAGAGGCCTTTGTGCATAAATACGCTCTCGAAAATCGAAGTGTTTCTGAGGCTTGCCGACAACCGGCGGACCTTCGCCAAGGGCCATCACCACGCCTGGAATGCCCTGATTCTACACAGCGGCATGTCGCGTCACAATAATTTTTGCCGCAAAAACATATGCAAATGTCGTAAAAAGGAATGCTTTTTTATTTTGATGTCGTTTTTTTGAACCAGCATGGTGCATGCACCATTCGCATGCACCAGCAAAGTGCATGACCGGGAGGTCATGAACCGAGGACGAAGAGCAAAGAGAAAAACAATGAGGGGAAGAGTAAAAGGAACGGAAGGCCCCAGGCCGACCCACAGCTGCGGGTCGGCCTGGCGAGGCGCGCTTCAGCGCAGGGATTGCTGAATGCTGGCCATGCTGCGCGGCCAGGGCTTCTGCTTGCGCAGCGACTCGGGCAACCTGGCAGCCCCCTGCTGAGCCTGGGCACGACTGGCATAGGCACCCTGGGTCACGACATACCAGGGTTGGCCCTCATGGACGGTCTCGAAGAGCCCCATATCCGCGACGCCGGACTGCGCCCGGATGAAGTCCAGTGCCGCCTGACGGGAACGGGTCCCCAGCACCTGCAGCGCATACTGGCTGGCCGGTCGCTGACGATACCAGGCCGCGCCGTGGGGCTCGGCTGAAGCACGGGGGGCTGCCTGCACTTCCACAGCAGGGGCCCTGCTTGCCGGAGCACTGCTCGTTGCCGGCGTGGCAGCCGCGGGGGCCGCAGCAACAGGTGTCGACTCCAGCACCGGCGTCGAGGCCGTCGGAGCCGCCGAGGCAGGTGCCGTTCCACCCGCGGACTGAACCGGCGGAGCTGCTACTACCGCAGGCACCTCCACCCGGGGCGGCTCGGGCATGGGCAGAGGCGGCGGAAGTTCGCCACCAGTTGACGGCCGGGTCGCAGCTGCAACGGGTGCGGACACCATTTCAACGTCAGCTGTTGATTCGGCGTCCTGCTCCTCGGCAATCCGTTCGAGCGCACTGGAGGAATCTCCGGGCATCTGCAGCACTGCAGCGCCGGTTCCGGCAGTAACATCCACGCTGGCCACCGGCTCGGGCAGATTCAGCACCGTCTGGGTGGGCGCCGGCTCCTCGCCACCCATCATCCAGGCGATGGCAACCCCGACACCTACCAGAACCAGCGCGGCAACCGAACGCAGGGGAAAACCGGAGCGTCTGGATCGCACTGGCCGGATGTCCTGCTCAACCTCCTCCAGCATGACCTGACGAGCCGCCTCGTTGACCGCACCCGGCCACCCGCCGCTCAGCTCATGGATTCGCGCCACCTGCTGATCATCAAGCAACTCGATGCCCTGCCCCGCACCTTCCAGTCGCTGGGCCAGATAGGCTCGCGTCTCTTCCAGGGTAAAGGGCGGCATATCCACCAGCTGCAGCCAGGCGCGCTCTGCCGGCATGCTCACCGACTCCAGCTTCTCGGCAATGCTGTCTTCGGCGAACAGGAAAACCCGAGGCGCCGCCCTTCCGGACTGGCTGATATCTGCGAGCATCTGCAGGGCATCCTGCTGCAGGCAATGGGCATCGTCCACCACCAGATAGATCTGCATGCCTGTGGCGTGGAGCTGTGAGGAGCGCTCCAGCAAGTCGTCGATGTCACTGACCCCGAGCGCCTGACAGATCAGCTTCTGCAGCCCATCCTCGGTCGCATACTCGCGCCCGGAGGTAACCACACACTGCACCTTGTCCCGGTTGCAGCTGGCCACCAGCGCCTGACGCAACAGGGTCTTGCCCGCCCCGCTGGGGCCGACCACCACCTGCAACTGCTCGGCAAAATGTGCCATATGGTGGAGCTGGGCGAGAACCGGCTTGCGGCCGGGCGTAAAGAACCTGAACCCCGGCGGTCGCGCGGCAAAGGGGTCATGCTGCAATTGGTAATGAAGAAGAAAATCCTCGGTACTGCTCAATTCGTCCGCCCTCACGTTCCTTCGCCCCTTATTGTCCAATTCCGGCCAGAACGGTATCCAGCGCAGATCCATCGAACGCACCAGTCACCACCGCCTGCCCCAGCTGCTGCAGCAGCACCAGGCGCAACTGGCCGTCCAGCACTTTCTTGTCCACGGACATCAGCCGCCGGAAATCCTCGGCCCGCATGCCCGGCGGGGGCGTGATCGGCAACCCTGCAGCAGCGATGATGTTCCGTGCACGCTGGCGATCCTGATCGGTCAGCCAACCGAGCTCCGCCGACATGTCCAGAGCCATGACCATGCCTGCACCCACCGCCTCACCATGCAGCCAGCTGCCATACCCCTGATGGGCCTCTATCGCATGGCCGAAGGTATGACCGAGATTGAGGATGGCACGTACGCCGCCCTCTCGCTCATCTGCAGCCACCACCTCGGCCTTGATCGCACAGGAACGGTGGATGGCCCTGGTAATCAGTTCCGGGTCCAGCGCGCGCAGCCCCGCCATGTTGTCTTCCAGCCATTGCAGGAATTCGCGGTCACGGATCAGCCCATACTTGATGATCTCCGCCAGCCCCGCACTGACCTCCCTGGCCGGGAGCGTGGCCAGGGTATCGGTGTCTATCAATACCGCCCTGGGCTGGTAGAAGGCGCCGATCATGTTCTTGCCGGCGGGATGATTGATACCCGTCTTTCCGCCTACCGACGAGTCAACCTGTGACAGCAGAGTGGTGGGGATCTGGATGAAGTCCACGCCGCGCTGATAGCAGGCGGCGGCGAACCCGGTCATGTCACCGATCACCCCGCCACCGAGGGCTATCAGGGTGGTGCGCCGATCGTGACGGGCCCCCAGCAGTGCATCGAAAATCTGCTGCAGAGTAGCCCAGTTCTTGAACGCCTCGCCGGTGGGCAGGACCACCGAAAGCAGGGAATAGTCCGACAGGGTCCGGCGCAACCGCTCAAGATACAGCGGCGCGACCGTATCGTCGGTTACGACACAGACCTGACGGCCAGCGATATGGGGCTTGAGCAGCTCAGCCTGGTCAAGCAGGCCACTGCCAATATGGATGGGATAACTACGATCACCGAGATCAACGGTCAATTGCTGCATGGAACTCTCCCTGACAATCCCGCTAGGATACATCAGTCCCGCCCTCGCAGGGCAGAGCACCACTCAGCCCGCGCTCCGCTCCAACTCCGCGACGATGGCATTGACCACCACCTTGGGGCCACGCTGGTCGGTATCTATGATGAGGTGCGCAATCTCGCGGTACAGGGGATCGCGCTTGGCCATCAGGTCCCGAAGCACCTTTTCCGGATCCGCCGTCTGCAGCAGGGGCCGCTGGCGATCCTTGGCGGTACGCTGAAGTTGCTGCTCGACACTGGTGCGCAGATAGACCACCAGCCCGTTCTCAGCCAGCGCACGACGATTGGACTCGCGCATGACCACACCGCCGCCAGTGGCCAGAACGATACCCTGTTCCTGCACCAGCTCGGCGATCATGGCTTCTTCACGTTGACGAAAGCCGTCCTCCCCTTCCACATCGAAGATCCAGGGAATATCGGCTCCGGTTCTGGCTTCGATCTCCCTGTCAGAATCCTTGAAGGGATAACCAAGCTCCTTGGCCAGCAGGCGCCCGATGGTACTCTTTCCTGCCCCCATCGGGCCTACCAGAAACACATTACGCAACGGGATTACCTGGCAAGACTGATAGCTCCGTTGTTGATGATACGCGGGGTCAGGAATACCAGCAGTTCGGTTTTGCTTTCGAAGGTAAGATCACGACGGAAGGCGCGACCGACCACCGGAAGATCCCCCAGGAAGGGCACCTTCTCCTGACTCTTCTGGGATTCACTGGAGAATACCCCACCGATAACGATGGTTTCACCATCGGCCACCAGAATCTTGGCATTGACCTCGTTCTTGCGAATGGTCGGCACGCCGTTCACCTGGTTGGTAAAGTCAGGTTCGTCCTTGGTCACGATAACTTCCATGATCACCTGGTTGTCCGGAGTGATCTGCGGGGTCACTTCCAGGGACAGCACTGCCTCGGCAAAGGCGGTTGTGGTAGCACCACTGGAGCTGGCTTCCTGATAGGGAATCTCCGAACCCTTGAGGATCTTCGCGGTTTCCTTGTCGGAAGTGACTACCTTGGGCTGGGAGATGATCTCGCCGTTACCGGAGCTCTCCATCGCCGACAGTTGCAGATCAAGGATGGCATTATCCGTGATGAAACCGATACCGATGCCCGAAGTCGCACCCAGTACACCCATGTCGACAAAGGGGATGTTCAGCGGGATTTCGGGAATACCCATGAAGCCAGCAGTCACGTCTTGCACCGTTTCGGTACGGACTTCCTGCTCACCTGTGAGCGGATTGGTATAGATATACTCCCGCTCACGCTGATTGGGGTTATCAACGATATTCATGCGAGCATCTCGGCTGGTACCGCCGAAGGTATTGAAGCGGCTGCCCAGGTTGACGTTACCACCCCAGCGTACGCCCAGCGCCTTGTCGAAACCGACGTTGGCTTCCACGATACGCGCCTCGATCATCACCTGACGCACCGGGATATCCAGCTGGGTAACGATACGACGCAGCTCGTCCAGACGATCCTGGGTTTCCAGCGCGATGATGCTGTTGGTACGGTCATCCACAGTGATGGAACCGCGCTGCTCGCTGCCGGCTGTCACCGAGGCGAACAGGGCGGCGATATCGGACGCCTTGGCGTAGTTGACCTGGATCAGCTCACGGCGCAGCGGCGCCAGTTCGGCGATCTGCTTCTGGGATTCCAGCTCCTGACGCTCGCGCGCGGCAATTTCTTCCGCCGGAGCTACCAGCAGCACGTTGCCGATTTTCCGCTGGTCCAACCCCTTGGTCTTCAGCACCAGATCCAGTGCCTGATCCCAGGGCACATTCTGCAGGCGCAGAGTGATGCTGCCCTGGACGGTATCACTGGCCACCAGGTTCAGGTCGGTGAAGTCGGCGATCAGCTGCAGCACCGAACGCACTTCGATGTTCTGGAAGTTCAGCGACAGCTTCTCGCCTGTGTAGTTGAAGGCATCAGCCCGGCGCTGCTCGATCTGGCTCTGGGTCAGCGGCTTGATGCTGACGATCAGACGGTTGTCGGTCTGGTACACCAGATGTTCGTAGAGACCGGTGGGCTCGATATTGATGGTCGCATCCTGGCCGGAGGTGCTGGCGTTGATGAAGTTCACCGGCGTGGCGAAGTCCTTCACATCCAGGCGCACGCGCAGCTCATCGGGCAGCTGGGTAGCGGGGAAATTGAGGCGGATGCGGCCGCCCTGCTCCTGCACATCGACACGGATGCTCGGATCGGAGAGGTCGACGATGACGTTGCCTTCACCCTGATCGCCACGCTGGAAGTCCAGGCTGCGGATGGAGCGCCCACCGGACACAGCTGCCGGGCTGGATACCGCCGGCTCATTGGCACCGCGCCAGTTACTGGCACTGGCCTGGGCAGGCACGGAAGTTGCCGCAGCTGCGGTATAACCGGGGGCCTCGCTGGCACCAACCATCACGTAGAGGCTGTTGCCCTCGGCGCGGGTCGCGTAGGGGGCCAGATCGGTCAGATTGATGATCAGGCGGGTACGATCATTGGCCTCGACCACTGTGAGGCTGCGGGTATTGCCCAGTCCCAGTTCACGGCTGCGCTCACCCAGGCGGTTCTTCACCCCTGGCAGGTCGATGGCGATACGGGCCGGCTGGTCGATGGTGTAGCCCTTGGGCGTACTGGTCACCGGCTCGTCGAAGGTCAGTTTCAGCTCCACCCGATCACCGGGCAGTGAGGCGACATCGAGTTTCTGGAGATCGGCGGCCAGAGCCAGCGGGCTGAGCAGCGCCAGTACGGCTGCGATTGAAAAATTCCTGGTCAGAGGCATTTGATTGCGTTCCACGCGCGACTTTTTACAGTTCATGTTATCTCTCCCTGGTTGACCTTATCCGCGCTCAGGCAAGCTGAGGGTACGCGGTCGCTCCAACCAACCACCTTCACCATCCGGGACTATTTCAACGACATCGACACGACCTTCCTCGATGCTGGTGACCCGGCCGTGGTTGCGGCCCAGGTAGTCGCCGATCTTGACTCGATGCACACTGCCGGCGCCGCGAATCAGCGCCTGCATGCCCTGCTGATTGCTCAGCACACCGACCATCTCGAAACCTTCGATGTTGAAGCCTTCGAGGAACTGTCTGGG
>Ga0209075_1001768_pt1 | contig 19954 bp, 19 predicted proteins | sample Stecom2011_FD_187523 | JGI IMG/M metagenome (GOLD analysis project Ga0209075, IMG submission 187523) | Agricultural soil microbial communities from Utah to study Nitrogen management - Steer compost 2011 (SPAdes) (version 2) | ecosystem: Environmental > Terrestrial > Soil > Agricultural land...
CTTCCAACGCTTCTTGGCAATGCGAGGATGTGCCGGATGTTCCTCAGCATGCGGAATCGCTGCTTAGCCTGTGGCGGCTAGGGGTTGCGTCCCGAGCATGGCGACCCGCTTCCCATCGCTCGAATCCGCCTCCCCCACGCATTGGAAGCCGAGCCTGCGATGAAAGCGAAGGGAGCCCTCATTGGGCGGCTGCAGGTTGACCTCACAGCAAAGTGGACGGTCTGCCGCGAGTTCAAAAGCCGCCTCGTAAAGGCGCTGGCCAAGACCGTTACCACGCTCCAGCGAGTCCACGACAATGCGGTCGATGTACAGGAAGTCGCGAAAGCGGCTGGCGAACCACCGGTAGTTCGGGCTCTGATAGGCAGCGCGAGGACCGAAAGCGAGGAGGAAGGCTGAGACCGAACCACCCGTCGCAGAAACTATGGCCAGTTCAGCCTCGTTCAGCAGTGCCCTGAAAGCGGTTTCATCCAGGTAATTGACCGCCGGCACCGCCTCATTGTTCAGCCGCAACAGCTGCGGCAAATCTTCATGGCAAATTCTCCGCAACCCTGGGTGCGCATCCGACAGTTTCATACAATCTTCCTCAGCCTTCTAATTTATCGTGCGTCCACTTACTGCCGCCGACATTTCGTTCTTTTCGAGGCACTGATTCGCGAGAGCAGCAGTGATGGAATTCTTCTCAAGATCTGCTTAACTTCGCCCATGGGATCGGAAAAGAATCAAAAAGGTGCGCCCTTTCACGAAGGTGCGGGGCAGGGATTGGCGGGGGAAGCGGGTGCCCTCATAGAAGCGCGTTTTCGCGATTTCCTCGAGACGAGCGCCGACTGGCTGTGGGAGACGGATCTCGATCAACGCTTTACCTACTATTCGCGAGACGGCTTGCCGGAGTTCGGTAACCCGCTCGGCATGACTCGCCACGAATTGCTGCAGCGCATGAAGGTGGATCCGCCAGATCTGGCCGACATCATCAGTGACTATATGCAGCAAGGGTTACCCTTTCGTGATCTCGAATACCGCTTCGACAGGGCCGATGGCAGCACCCATTGGATCCGGCTATCCGGAAAACCGGTTTTCGACGATAAGGGGCAGCTGCTTGGCTATCGTGGCAGTGCGCGCAATGTCACTGCTGCGCGCGAAGCAACGCTACAGCTCGCTGAGCGGCAGGCGCGCTATGAATCGATCTTCGCGAATGCGGTGGAGGGTATCTATCGCACCAGCCTCGATGGCACCTACTTGGAGGCCAATCCCGCCCTGGCCCGAATGCACGGATTCGACGGCGTCGAGGACTTTCTCGCGGCCAACAGCTCGTCCATCAAGCACTATTCTGACCCGCGCGACCGAGAACGCCTGATCCGCCTGGCCTTGAGGCAGGGGTACGTGCGCGGCTTCGAGTGCTATGCTCAGCGCAAGGATGGGAGCCGCTTTCTCATGTCCGAGACCTGCTGGCCCGTCTACGATCGTGAGGGGCAGGTGGTCGGCTTCGAAGGTTTGGTTGAAGACGTCACCGAGCGAAAACGCGCGGAACAAGCTCTTGAACAGGCGCGCAATCAGGCTTTGGAGGCCAGCCGCGCCAAATCCGACTTCCTCGCCCACATCAGCCACGAGTTACGCACGCCCTTGAATGCCGTGATCGGCTATTCCGAAGCCATGGCCAGCGAAATCTTCGGCCCCTTGGGATCGGAGCGCTACCGAGAATATTGTCAGCACATCCGAGACAGCGGCCTGCACCTCCTCTCCCTGATCACCAACATCCTCGACCTTTCAAAGGTCGAGGCAGGCGAGCTCGTGATGCGCGCGGAGAAGTGCGATCTGATAGAACTCTCCAGGTCGGCCATCCGTCTGGTAGACCATCTTTCCTATGAGCAGGGCGTGCGCATTTCCTTCACCAGCACGGAAGACAGCCTCCCTTTCCAGGGCGATCCACGGGCGATCAAGCAGATCCTAGTGAACCTCCTGTCGAACGCCCTCAAGTTTACCCAGCCACCAGGGCGAGTGACCCTGCAGCTGGGGCTGGAGGGAGAAGAGGCGAGCCTGCTCGTCATCGACGAGGGCATTGGCATGACGGAGGAGGAAGTGGAGGTCGCCTTGCTTCCCTTTCGTCAGGTAGAAAATCCGCTCAATCGCCGCGTCGAAGGCAGTGGCCTGGGTCTCTCTCTGGTCAAGGCGCTCGCAGAGGCCCATGGTGGCTCGCTCCATATTGAGAGCCGCCCAAAGGTTGGCACACGCGCAGAGGTCCGTTTGCCGTCCCTACAGGGGGATCGTACCGGATCAGAGAAGATGAGCCATGCGCAGCCGTGAGAAAGGCATCCGCCAGGTCCTGGACTTCTGGTTCGCGGAAGGGCGGGAAGAGCAATGGTTCGTCCGCTCTGACCGCTTTGATGCGGAGGTGGCTGAGGCGCTGGGCCCATGGCACCGCTCTGCGCGAGAAGGCAGATTGGAGAGCTGGCGGACTTCAGCGGAAGGAACGCTCGCGCTCGTGCTGCTCCTGGACCAGGTGCCGCGTCACCTGCACCGCGGCTCTGCCGAGGCCTTCGCATGCGACGCGCAAGCCCGAGAGCTGACGCGGGCAGCCATCAAGGCGAGCCTGGATCGTGAACTGACCTCTGCCCAGCGCTTCTTCCTGTACTTGCCCCTCGAACATAGTGAGGACTTGGCAGACCAGGAAAAATCGGTAGCCCTCTTCTCCGCTCTGGGCGATGTGGAAGGCATCCGCTACGCCATTCTGCACCGCGACATCATCGCTCGCTTCGGACGTTTCCCCCACCGGAACACGGCTCTGGGCCGAAAGACGACGCCAGAAGAGGCAGAGTTTCTGAAACAGCCGAATTCGAGCTTCTAGACCAGATCGCGCCAAATCAGATTCACGAAGTGATCCGATTTGGCGCGTGAATCTGCTCTATCTATTTGATGTAGACCCAACCGGCCGCATGCACCTTCCCCTCGTCAGAGCGCCGAGCATAAGCTGAACCAGCCTGGAGAGAGGGAGCCATGTTCGACCTGATCATCCCCCAGCGGCGACGGAGCCTTGGAGGCTTCGAGGTCGGGCGCCTATTGCCCTATGCCAAACGCCGAATGGTGGGCCCCTTCATTTTCTTTGACCACATGGGACCGGTTCAGCTGGCACGGGGCATTCCTGAAACGGTCGACGTTCTCCCCCATCCTCATATTGGGCTTTCGACCATCACCTATCTCTTCGAAGGCGAGATCATGCATCGGGACAGCGTCGGTTCCCAACAGCCGATCCTGCCCGGGGAGGTCAACTGGATGACCGCAGGCCGCGGAATCACGCACAGCGAAAGGTTTGAGCGCGCCCGCCGCCAGGGCGGCCTAGTCGACGGCATCCAGGCATGGGTGGCTTTGCCGGAGGAAGACGAGGAGACGGAGCCCGCATTTTCTCACCACGGCCAGCAAGACTTGCCGACCTTCGATGGACCCGGGCTTCAGGGCCGCCTGATTGCAGGCTCCTACCAGGGCCTAAAGGCGGAGGTTCCCACCCATTCCCCTCTCTTCTACCTGCACCTGGTACTGGAACCGAATGGACGGGCTGAACTGCCCCATGATCATCCAGAGCGGGCCATTTATGTGGCCGAGGGGCGGATCGAGATCGCTGGCCGGATCTTTGAAGCCGGCCAGATGCTGGTGTTCACTCCAGGTGCAACAATCATTCTTCGTGCCGAAACCGCGGCCGTCGTCATGGCGCTGGGAGGCGAACCCCTGGGGCCACGCTTCATCGAGTGGAACTTCGTCTCCTCTTCGCAGGAGCGAATCGAGCAGGCGAAAGCCGATTGGCGGGCCGGCCGGATGAAGCTGCCGGATTTCGACAACGAAAGCTTCATCCCGCTTCCGCCGAAGCCCGGGGCTCCGGCCAACCCCATGTCATGACCCGGCAGGCCGCAGGGCGGCTTACATCACCCCGAGATCGCGGGCCGTGGCATCGATGCAGCGCTCGAGGCGCGCCACGATCTCATCGATCTCTTCCCGGGTGATGACCAGGGGCGGCGAGAGGACCATGGCATCGCGTACCGCCCGGATGACCACGTTGTTGTTGAAGCAGTGGTCGCGGCAGATGGTGCCGACCCGGCCGATTTTCTCCCAATGGGTGCGCGAGGCCTTGTCCTTGACCAGCTCCACGGCGGCGATGAGCCCCGTGCCCCGGACCTCGCCCACCAGCGGGTGTTCCTCCAGCGTCTCGCGCAGGCGCCGCTGCAGGTAGGGACCGGTCTCCTCGCGGGTTCGCTCCACCAGGCCTTCGCGTTCCATGACATCGAGGTTGGCGAGCGCGACGGCGCAGGCCGCCGGATGACCGGAATAGGTGTAGCCGTGGGCGAATTCCCCACCTTCGCGCAGAAGCGCCTCGGAGATGCGGTCGCTCACCCCCACGGCAGAGAGCGGCAGGTAGCCGGAGGTGATGCCCTTGGCCATGGTCATCATGTCCGGTTCGATTCCGTAAAGCTGGGAGCCGAACCAGTGGCCGGTACGGCCGAAACCGCAGATCACCTCGTCGACGACCAGCAGCACATCATGCTTGCGGCAGATCCGCTGAACCTCCGCCCAGTAGCCCTCCGGCGGAACGATGACGCCGCCGGCGCCCATGATTGGCTCGCCGATGAAGGCGGCGACCTTCTCCGGCCCGATATCGAGGATCTTGTCCTCGATGGCCTGGGCCGCCTTCTTGCCAAACTCCTCCGGCGTCAGGTCGCCGCCGAAGTCGTACCAGTAGGGTGGCATGACGTGATGAAAGCCCGGCAGCGGCAGGCCGAAGCCCTCCTGCATCGGGGTCATACCGCCGAGGGAGGCCGAGGCCATGGTGGAGCCGTGGTAGGCGTAGGTCCGGCTGATGAAGTGCTGCTTTTCCGGTCGCCCCTCCAGCTTCCAGTAGTGGCGCGCCAGGCGGACGACGGTGTCGTTCGATTCCGAGCCGGAGGAGCCATAGAATACCATGTTCAGCTTCTCCGGCATCAAGCCGGCCAGCCGCTCCGCCAGCTCCACCGCCGGCGGGGTCGCCGTCTTGAAGAAGGTGTTGTAGTAGGGCAGCTCCAGCAACTGCTTGTAGGCAGCCTCGGCCAGTTCCTTGCGGCCGTAGCCCACGTTGACGCACCAGAGTCCCGCCATGCCATCGAGCAACTCGGCGCCTTCGGAGTCATAGAGATGCACGCCCTCGGCGCGGGTGATGATACGGCTGCCGGCCTCTCCCCGCTTCAGTTCCTGATAGTCGGTAAAGGGGCTGAGGTGGTGACGGCGGTCAAGGGCGCGCCAGCGGGCGGTGGTATTGCGGAGGGGTAAGCTCGACATGGATCATCCTTCGTACAAGGCAGTCGTTTGCCGACAACAGGCCGGCAGCAAAGCGAGGCTCATGGGACTGTATACGGCAGCAAAGCGAGGCTCATGGGGCTGTATACGAAGGGGATCTAGGGATTGTAGCCGATGCGGGCACAGAGGATCAGCAGCTCGGCGTGGCGGCTGCGCGCTGAGCAATAGCGGCGGTCGACCCACCGCCGCGCGGCTTGAAGGTGTCGCATCGCGGGTTTCCGTCGCAGAGAAGCAGTACCGCCTTATAGCAGCTGCGAAGGTAGCGCCCAAGCCCTGGCGCCCCCTAACGCCCCATTGCAAGCTTCCAAAGGGAGCGAAGCAATCCAGAGCTCTTTGCGTGTGACCTCTGGATCGCGTCGTCGGCTGCGCTTCCTCGCGATGGCCGCTGAGACTATTTGATCACACAGCGCGCCGAGCGGTAAGATGCTCGGGACGTCTTGGCTACTTTAGCCCCGCCCGAGGTAGGGCATCTTGGTCGCCATCACCGTCATGGTCAGCACGTTGGCATCAAGCGGGAGGCTCGCCATGTAGACGACGGCGTTGGCCACATGATCCGGATCCATCCGCGCCTCCGGTTTCATGCTGCCGTCCGGTTGAAGCACCCCTTCCTTCATGCGCTCGGTCATGGGGGTGGCGGCATTGCCAATGTCGATCTGGCCGACGGCGATATCGAAGTCGCGCCCGTCCAGAGCACAGGACTTGGTGAGGCCCGTAATGGCATGCTTGGTCGCTGTATAGGGCGCAGTATGCGGTCGCGGCGTATGCGCAGAGATGGAGCCATTGTTGATGATCCGCCCGCCGCGCGGCTGCTGCTTCTTCATCAGACGGAAGGCCTGTCGGCTGCAGAGGAAAGCCCCTGTCAAGTTTGCGTCCACGACCTTCTGCCATTCCTCGACGGGCAGCTCCTCGATGGGGACTGCCGGTGCGCCAGTTCCTGCGTTGTTGAAGAGCAAATCGAGACGTCCGAACTCCTGCTCGATTCGGCCGAAGAGATCTTCCACGGACGCCGAGTTCCCCACGTCCGCAGGAACGACCAGTGCCTGCGCTTCAGGATTGTTCTGAGCAATTTCTTGCGCCACTTCTTCCAGCGGCTCCCGCCGACGGCCCGTGAGAACCAGGCTATAGCCTTCGCGTGCCAGAGCCTTGGCGACGGCACGCCCAACACCCGTACCAGCCCCTGTAACGAGTGCGACTTTAGCCGTTATCTCCATCGTTGCTCCTCCTCTAGTTGGCATCTAGTTAACATCTTTTTATGCAGCTCCTTGTAGCGGCCTGAGAACCCGGTGGAAAGCGCTGGGCAGCGGGAGGCCCCGAAGACGATTGCAATTGGTTCGCGCAGAGAGCATCTCTGCCCAAAATCATGAGCCCCGTGTCATGAGACCCAAGCGCCTGCTCATCATTGCCCACGCTCCTTCAGAGAACACCGTGCGACTGCGCAACGCGCTGGTGGAAGGCGCCCGGGCGCCGGAGATCGAAGGCGTCGACGTCAGGCTGCTCTCTCCTTTCGATACGAACCCAAAGGAGGTGTTGGACGCGGCAGCACTGCTGCTCTTCACCACCGAAAATCTGGGCTACATGAGCGGAGCGCTGAAAGACTTTTTCGACCGCTGTTACTATCCCTGCCTGGAGCGGACGGAAGGCCTCCCTTACGCCCTCTGCGTTCGCGCGGGCCACGACGGCACCGGAACCTGCCGCGCTGTCTCGAGCATCACCAACGGCTTGCGCTGGCGACCTGTGCAGGCGCCTCTCGTCTGCCGCGGTGCCTTTGAGGAGCGCTTTATGGAGCAGTGCCGTGAACTAGGGATGCTGATGGGAGCGGGGCTGGAGACGGGCCTCTTCTGACAAACCTCTGACGAGCAACATCATGCTCAAGCATTCAGCAACTCTGTCTACACTCCCCCAGATCTTCAAGACCACTGATAGTTGCGTAAAATCACCTTAGAATGTGTCAATTAAGGGTGCGATCTCGGGATCCAGTCGTCACAGACGTTTCCCCTACCTATCCCGAATAGCCCTATTGCATGCATGAAGAAGTCCTCTTAAGATGTTTATAAGATTTGCTCCCGGGTGAAGTAGTTCCCTCGGGCAAATCTTCACGGAGGCGGCCATGACTCGGTGAAGCGCGACTTGAAGCGACGGAGCCTTGCTGCCGCCCAATAAACAGCCCGAATGGCAAGTATTCCTTTTGGGTTAGTGAATCGAGGCGCCCTTGGAGGGAGATCCGCATGCTCAGAGTGACTCTTGCAACCGTTCTATTGGGAACGGTGGCCCTGGCTTGGCCCGCCCAAGCCAATGATGAGCTCATGGAGCTCATGGAAGATGACAATCTATGGGTAATACAAACCGGCGATTACGCTAATACGCGCTACTCCACGCTGGATCAGATCAACCGAGACAACGTGGGTGACCTTCGGGTCGATTGGACCTTCTCAACCGGCGTACTGCGTGGGCACGAGGGTGGGCCACTGGTGCTCGGGGATGTGATGTACGTCCATACCCCTTTTCCGAACATTGTCTATGCTCTCGATCTGAACGACAACGGGCGCATCATCTGGAAGTATGAACCTGTCCAGGATCCGGAAGTCATTCCGGTAATGTGCTGCGATACCGTCAACCGCGGTCTCGCCTACGCCGACGACACCATCTTCCTGCATCAAGCCGACACCACGCTGGTCGCTCTCGACGCGGAGACCGGCGAAGAGAAATGGAAGGTGGTGAACGGTGATCCCAAGAAGGGTGAAACCAACACGGCGACCGTGATCCCGATCCGCGACAAGGTGCTCGTCGGCATCTCGGGCGGTGAGTTCGGCGCCAACTGCCACGTCACTGCCTACGATATCGAAAGCGGCGACCAGGTTTGGCGCGCCTACTCTCAGGGCCCTGACGATGCGATGCTGGTCGATCCTGAGGAGACGACCCATCTCGGCAAGCCCATCGGCGAGAACTCCAGCCTGGACACCTGGGAGGGTGATCAGTGGCAACTCGGCGGCGGCTGTACCTGGGGTTGGTTCAGCTACGATCCAGATCTTGACCTTGTCTACTATGGCACAGGCAACCCCGGTACCTGGAACGCTGCACAGCGTCCGGGCGACAACCGCTGGACCATGACCATCATGGCCCGCAATCCCGACACTGGCATGGCCAAGTGGCTCTACCAGAAGACGCCCCACGACGAGTGGGACTATGACGGCGTCAACGAAAACATCCTCGTCGATCTCGAGATCGACGGTGAGATGCGGAAGGTGCTGGTCAACTTCGACCGTAACGGCTTCGCCTATACGCTCGACCGCGAAACCGGCGAGCTGCTGGTGGCAGAGAAGTACGACCCGATCGTCAACTGGGCGTCCCACGTCGACATGGATCCGGAGAGCGATACCTACGGTCGGCCGGTCGTGGTACCCGAGTATTCGACCGCTCAAGCCGGTGAAGACGTGAACGTTCAGGGCATCTGCCCTGCGGCTCTTGGTACCAAGGACCAGCAGCCGGCGGCCTTCTCGCCGAAGACCAACCTCTTCTACGTCCCGACGAACCATGTCTGCATGGACTACGAGCCCTACCGGGTCGCCTATACGGCCGGTCAGCCCTACGTCGGTGCGACGGTGTCCATGTACCCGCCCGAGGGCGACGACCACATGGGCAACTTCATCGCCTGGGACGCGGCCAAGGGTGAAATCGTCTGGAGCATCCCGGAGCGTTTCTCGGTCTGGTCCGGTGCGCTCGCCACGGCCGGTGACGTAGTCTTCTACGGCACGCTGGAAGGCTATCTGAAGGCCATCGACTCCGAGACGGGCGACGAGCTCTTCAGCTTCAAGACGCCCTCCGGCATCATCGGCAACGTCACGACTTATACGCATGACGGCAAGCAGTACATCGCCGTGCTGTCCGGCGTAGGCGGCTGGGCCGGCATCGGCCTGGCGGCCGGTCTTACGGATCCGACTGCCGGCCTCGGCGCGGTCGGTGGCTACTCGGCCCTCAGCAACTACACGGCTCTGGGCGGACAGTTGACTGTATTCTCCTTGCCTGAATAATGCAGTTCTGCTGATAATCACTAAAGGGCCCGACGTCGCGAGACGCCGGGCCCTTCCTGTGAGACAACCGAATAAGAAAATAATAAGGATCTGCCAGAGGCAAAGAGGAACGCATGAATTTTTCCCTACGATTTCTTCATAGGACAGCCGCACTTCTTTTGGGAGCGGCGCTGCTGACGGGCGCAGCCGGAGAGCTGGCAGCCCAGGAAGAGGGTGTTACTCGGGGAGAGGACGGCAAATCTTACACAGAGGAAGGCACACCGACCTACCATGTCGGTGAGGACGGCACTGTCGACTGGTACATCTATCAGGGTTTTCGACGCTACCATTCCGAGTGCCACGTGTGCCACGGGCCGGACGGTATGGGCAGCACCTTTGCGCCGGCGCTCGCCAATTCGCTGAAGCGCCTAGACTACTACGAGTTCATGGACATTGTGGTTAACGGACGCGGCAGCGGCAACTCCGTGATGCCGTCCTTTGGCGATAACCCCAATGTCATGTGCTACATTGACGACATCTACATCTACCTGAAGGCGCGCTCGGATGACGCCATCCCGCGCGGCCGTCCCGCTAAGCGTGAGGACAAGCCAGATGCGGCAACAGAAGCAGAAGACGCCTGCTTTGGTACCTGAGGCTCGTCGCCGCCGCGGTTCGTTCCTGCGACTGCTTTTCCTGGCCGCAACCGCGGCTGGCACCCTCTACCAGGGCGTACCAGCCGCGGCGCAGGAAGTTTCTGACCTCGTGAGCCGCGCCTCTTTACGGGTGTGCGCTGATCCGGCGGACATGCCCATGTCCAATCGTGAGGGCAAAGGCTTCGAGAACGAGATCGCCGAGTTGCTCGCCACGTCTCTCGAATTGCCACTCGAGTACACTTGGTATCCCCAGGCCACGGGCTGGTACCGCAATACCCTTGGCGGGCGCCACTGCGACATCGCTCTGAACATGGTGGGCGGTGCGGACCCGGTGCAGAACACCAACCACTACTACCGCTCTTCCTGGATGCTGTTGATCCCCGAGGATGACGACAGCCTGAAGGGTATCGAGACGCTTTCTGATCCTCGTCTCAAGGGGAAACGCTTAGGGGTTATCGCCGGCACCGCGCCGTCGACTCACCTGATGCGTCTCGGCCTCATGCCGACGGCCAAGCCCTATCCCCTGATGGTGGACCGGCGCTACGACTCCCCCTCGGAAGACATGATCAAGGACATCGTGGATGGCGTGATCGACGCCGGTATCCTATGGGGGCCGTCGGCCGGCTACTACGCTGCTCAGTTGGGGGCTCCCCTAACGATGATCCCTCTGACCAAGGAAGAGCAAGGCCCGCCTCTCGCCTACCGCATGACCTTCGGCGTGCGGCCCGGCGAGGTAAATTGGCGCCGGCAGCTAAATGTGTTTATCCGGGAACATCAGGAAGAGCTGCACGCGATCCTGAAGAAGTACAATGTGCCGCTGCTCGACGAGAAGAACCAGCCAATCGCCTATCAAACCGGATCGCAAAGCGATCCGAATTAGGCGCGATCCGCTTCACCTTCCCTGCTGACGAAGTGAATGGTCTTGGAAAGAATACCCAACGGTCCGAGACCCTTCACTTCGCTTCTCCCAAAGAAGGGCCACGTGAGGCAGCTGCCCCCTCTTAACGTCCGTTATGTAACTCCAACCGCGTCATTGCAAGCCTCGAAGTGAGCGAAGCAATAGATGCAATATCTCTGGGGGTCTAAGCCTCGCTCAGTCCATGTGCTGCTGGATAGCGCGGCTTAAGGCGAAGAGGCGCTGCTCGATGATTACTGGGCTGTCACAAACGTAGGTGAGCGCCCGATGACGCTCATCATAGATCCGCGTGTCCCAGTAGAGCTTTTCATCCAAGTCGGAGGCGAAGCGCAGATTGTCCTGCAGATCGTCGGGAGTCGCATCCGCACCATCGCGGCGAGGAGTGGCAATCGATCCATCACGCCGCGGTGCCCCGCCCTCTTCCTCCTGACGACTTGCCAACTCCTCACGCGTATTCTTGATCGCCTCTGAAAGCGCCTTCTGGTTTTCAGCGTAGCGCTCGATACCGCGAACGATGCGGCCGCGCTCATTGTTGAGCCGCTGAAACAGCCCGGCAAAAAGCAGCGTCAGCCGCTCCTGCTTTTGTGCCCCAGCCGCCTCTGCAAACTCCGCAATGCGTTCACGCGCCTCCTCTATGGGCATGCGCCGACTCGCCAACTGGCTGACCAAGGTCGCGATCTCGCGGTCGTTGCGCCAAAGACGCAGTTCCTCCTCCACCGGCGGGCCCGTCCAGACCTGTGCCGGCTGCAGCTGGGGAACCTTGCGCTGGATGCAGGGCCAGCTTTCATCCTGATGCGCAGGCTGTGCCGCGGCCGGCGTGACGAGCATCGTCACGGATAGCAGCAGAACAGCTAGAGGCGCTGAGGCATGGATTCTCATGCTTCTCTCCCTGGTACCTGGGGCTTCCCTCCGGCCGGCCCCCCGCGTCGCGCGAGCAGCCCTTTCGCAGGATCATAGGCCACAACCGCGAGGGTCATAAACACCGCCGCCGTTCCGACCACCACAGCCAGAGACGTCCAGTTGACCTGCAGATAGAGGGCGTAACGGATAAGTTCTACCGCGTGGGTGAAGGGATTGAAGCGGCAGATATCATAAAGCAGCACGCTGGACTCGCGAACCCGCCACAAGGGATAGAGGGCGGAAGACGCGAAAAACATCGGGAAGATCACAAAGTTCATGACGCTTGCGAAGTTTTCGAGCTGGCGAAACACCGAGGACAGCAAGAGGCCCAGGGCGCCCAGCATGAGACCTGAAAGAACAAGCGCCGGCAGAACTGCAAGATAGCCCAAAGCTGGGGGGCGGATGCCCCAGAAGTAGGCGATGACCAGAAAAGCGCCAACCTGGATCAACGAGACGGCAATGCCCGCGACTAGTTTGGACAGCAGCAGAAACCATCGCGGATAGGGGCTCACCAGCAGGATTCGCATAGCCCCCACTTCCCGGTCGTAAACCATCGACAGAGAGGACTGCAGTCCGTTGAAGAGCTGAATCATCGCGACCAGCCCCGGCATGATGTAGACTTCATAGAGAATGTAAGTCTGGTAAGGCGGGATGATCGAGACGCCCAGAGCCGCCCGAAAGCCAGCAGCAAAGATGAAAAGCCAGACCAGTGGCCGGACCAACGCCGAGAGAAAGCGGCCCCGTTGATGGAGGAAGCGGAGCCCTTCGCGCCACACGATGCCCGTAAGACAGACGAGATAGCCGCTGACGCCGGCTGCCGGAATGCCTTTCGCCGCAACCTGCCCTTGCTGTGCCAGACCGCTCATGCGGTTGCCTCCGTAAGCGGAGCCTGCGGCAAACCCACAATCTTGCGGAACGCCCCGAGCAGATCTTCTGACCCAGCCTGTGCCGCTACAGCTTCGCGGCTACCACTGGCGAGGACGCGTCCCTCATGCAGAACGACTACCTGATCGCCAGGGCCAATCTCGTCGATGAGATGGGTAGCCCAGAGGACGCCCAGGCCCTCCTCCGCCACCAGTCGGCGCACCTCAGCCAGCAGATCGTGCCGCGCGCCGACATCAAGCCCCACCGTCGGTTCATCCAGTAGCAACAGCCGAGGTTGGTGCAAAAGGGCACGAGCAATCTCTAGCCGGCGCATTTGACCTCCGGAGAGGACACGCACCCGCTCCGTCTCCCGCCCTTCCAGGCCGACCCGCTCCAACAGGGCGCACGCCCGCCGCCGCGCCTGTCGCGGCCCGATGCCGTGCAGCGCCGCATGGTAGAGTAGGTTTTGACGCAAGCTCAGCTCTAGGTCGAGGGTTCGCGCCTGGAACACGACCCCAAGAGCCGCGAGCGCCGCCCGCGGCTCTTGGCGCACATCATGTCCCATAACGCGGATACTGCCGCTTCGGCTGTTATAGAGGCGCGTTATCAGAGAGAAGAGCGTCGTTTTACCGGCGCCGTTCAGGCCCAGCAAAGCCGTAAAGGAACCTTCGCCGACTTGCAGCGACACCCCATCGAGCGCCTTGCGCGAGCCGAAGCTATGGCTGACAGCCTCTACCTCCAGAGCAAGTTCGGATGCAGACCTCTCCCGCGCCACCTGGACTCCTCATCGCACGACAAAGCGCCCCATGACACCACGCGGCTCAAGGCCACGGCAACTCCATTCAAAGGTTCCCGGGCGGATCGGTACGAAGAAGATCTCAGCCTCACCCTCTTCCTCGAACTCCAGCTCGTCAAAGGCGCGAACCTTGATCTCGACCTCACCCACCTCGATCTTGCGAATATAGATGTTCTCCACGAACTGCGGCGCCCGCCAGGCACATTCCTGCAGGCCAGGGGAACTGATGGTCAGCGTGTAAGCCTGTCCTGTTTCCAACTCGATTTCTTCGTGGGAAACGCTGAAGCCGTACTCGCCTCCGGCCACTTCCAGCGTATCCAGCTCGATCGGTCGGATGGCCAGATCGCCTTCCGCCAGCGCAGCCTGGGTACCGATCAGCATGGCGAGCGACAGGCTCGCCCCTATCAAAACCTTCATCCGTCTCACCTCCCGTAAATCTGGTTGCAATTTATTCCATGGGTACCGCGACCACGCCCCAGGGATATTGTCCGACCCCGACCGACTTGATCACTTCGCGCTCCGCCACATCGATGACAGAAATGTCGTGTGATGCACCATTGGTGGAGAACAGAAGGCTTTCGTCCGGCGAGAAATTCAGCTGCCAGACCCGTTGCCCGACGAGAAGGTAATCCAGGACCTCCTTACTTTCGCCATCCACGACCGCCACGCGATTGGAGGGGCCCAGCGCCACGAAGGCCAGGCTACCGTCCTCGACGATCTTCACGCCCACCGGCTGCACCGCTTCCTGAGGCACACCTGAGATCTCGAAGGTGATCTTCTCGGTGATCTCATGGGCCTCCGGATCGATGATCGACACCGTTCCACCGATCTCCGCCGACACCCAGAGTTCGCTGCCATCGCTCTTGTACTCGGCAATGCGCGGCCGGGAATCGACTAGTACGTTGGCCACCACCTCAAAAGATTCCGTATCGATGAAGTGCGCCATGTTCGTGGTCTCGGAGGTGTTCACCACGTAGCGCCCATCCGGGCTCACCCCCATCCCTTCGGGCTCCACCCCCACCGGCACCTCCGCGAGGATTTCCCCCGACACGATGTTGATCACCGTGACGAGGTTGTCGTCTTCGTTGGCGATGTAGAGCGTCTCTCCGTCTGTATGCAGAACGAAGAGCTCCGGATCGGGGCCCGAGGGTAGTGTCTTCACCAACTCGTGGGTTTCAGCGTCGTAGACCTCGATGTGATCGTCATCGCTGGCGCAGAGCAGCACCCACTTGTTGTCCGGTGTCTTGGTGATGCCGCGGGGTCGGCGACCAGTCTCGAAGGTGTCGATGACTTCCAGGCTGTCGCCATCCAGCACGCTGATGGTGTGATCGCGCTCGTTCGAAACGAAGATCTTGTAGGATTGCGCCTGGGCGGCGCCGGCGCTGAGGCCCAGTAGGGCCGCTACACTCACGGCCGTGAGCAGTCGCATGTTCTTCTCCCTGTCCTTGTTTCGTCCGTTTAGCCGGGATGCTGGCAGCCGGTTTCAGGCGCATCGCGCCCGAGACTGTCCAGCGGCGTGCTTTGATGCAGGAAACCTTCCTGCGGGGAAGTGGAAACCAGAGACGCTGGATGGGCCAAGGGAATGGGCTGGCGCAGCTGTCGATCCCAGTGGCGGAAGCTCAGCGGGACCCCCTTGAAGGCGGCCATTGTGAAATCGTCGCTCATCAGACGCTCGCGGATAGCGGCCGTGTGGTCATCGTTGACGACGGTCGCGGCCTCTCCAATGGCGCGGGCTGCGACCCAGAACTGATAGTCGAGCGCGCCCATCCGACGATCCGCCAGCCGGATGAAGCGATTCTGGAGCTGGACGGCGCCCCAGGCCTCGATTGCCGGATGCCAGGCTGTCGGGCTGAGGCCCTGGGTTCCTGCGGTGGGCCGCGGATCCCAAGTGCGATAGAGGATCAAATCGCCGAACTCGCCCAACTCATCTGCGATCACGGCGATGTCGTAGTCGACCCCCTGAGTGAATACCGGCACTTCCGCCTGCGCCTGACGCCTTGTATCCGGGCCGAAATCCCACACTCGCTCATCCACTATGCGAATACCGAACTTTTCGGCAGAACGTCTCAGGGCATCGGCGTAGAGCTTGTCGCCCGGGCGGGTACCTTCGATCAGGAGCCAGTTGGTCCAGCGCTTCGTGACCATGTACTGGGCCAAAGCGTCCGTCAGCATCGAGTGACTGGGAGCGCTGTGGAACAGGTTCAAACGACAATCCTCATTCCGAAGCCGGTCTTCATGCGCCCCCGCATTGAACAGCAGCATCTCCTCTGGCGCCGCGTCGGCGATCGCTGTCATCTGCTCTGCCGGAACGTCCAGCAGGAGATAACCGACATCGGCCCCCACGAGGCGCTCGAAAGCCTCCATGGGGTCGTCGTCGGGTCCTATGACCTCCTCGGTAAGCGAGAATTCCTGGTTGAGGAAAGCGCCCGTGGTGGAGTTGTCCTCGATCGCGAGGCGAGCTCCGGCGATACCTTCATCTTCAGGCGGGCGGGTAAAGGCGGTCTCCCAGGCCGGCGGCTCGGGCAATTGCCGCAGCACTCCAATCGAATATTGAAGCTTCTCTTGCTGGGCAGTCAGCGGCGGCGCGTAGAAACTGGCAAAACCAATTGCCAAAGCCGTGAGCAGGGCTCCTCGCCCCCTACGTCCAAACCTCTTCGGGCACTCGTCGCTGAGCACAGGACCCTCCCCACAGAAGTTTCTTTGTTCCATCCAAGCCAGTGACCCGGACACTGCTTGGCGGGCTGCCACCAGCTTCTTTAAACGGCCCGTGACAGCCCTTCTAAACAGAATAGCAGCCACTTCATGCTAGAACGAGCCTCACTTTCAAATCAACCAGCTTAAAATACTAATAGTTTAATAAGAACAGGTGCGCATTGAGGATTGCGCGCAATCACGACATAGTAGAGTGCGAAGAAGGCACGAAAGATCTGAACAGGATCTAGACGCAAAACATGAGAAACGGGAGGTCAGTCCTTACTCGGCGCCAGCTCATGGCTGTGATTGCGGCCGGAGCTGCAATCTGTGCTCTGCCGTCGGTGGCTTCTCAGCCACTCCGGGTCGGCAGCTTGCGCTTCGGATCCGTCAACTGGCTCCTGCACACGATCGAGGCACAACACCTGGACGCTCAAGCAGGCTTGGAGATGGAGCGGGTCGATTTTGCCTCCAATCAAGCCTCGACGATTGCGCTGTTAGGCGATTCGGTCGACATGATCGTGAGCGACTGGCTCTGGGCGCTACGGCAGCGTGCTGAAGGTGAGAAGCTGCTGTTCTATCCCTACAGCAGCGCGCTGGGCGCAATCCTCGCACCGCCGGACAGTGAGATTGGGGGGCTTTCTGATCTAGCCGGTAAAAGGATTGGGGTCGCCGGCAGCGCCCTGGATAAAAGCTGGCTTTTGCTACGCGCACACCTGCGCCAGGATTACGATTTTGATCCGGCGGAAGACGCCCGGCCCTTCTATGGTGCTCCGCCCCTGCTGTCAGAGCAGCTTCGTATGGGGCGGCTTGATGCACTTCTTACTTATTGGAACTTCGCCGCCCGTCTGGAAGCCGAAGGCTATCGGGTAATCGCAGAAGTCGCAGATGTCCTGCATGCCCTGGACCTTGACCCGGCGCCACCCCTGGTCGGCTTCGTCTGGCGAGACCAGGAGGAGCGGTCGGACCAGATTGCCGCCTTCTTCCGCGCGGTGGAGGAAGCTCAGCATCTTCTGCTGCACGATGACGACGTATGGGAAGGCCTGCGGCCGCTGATGCGAATCGAGCGCCCCGGCGACTTTGAGGCGCTGCGAGCCCGCTATCGGGCGGGCGTTCCCGATCCCTGGGACGCCGCCCACCAGCAGGCCGCGCGCAAGCTGTTCGACTTGCTCGGCCATCTCGGTGGCGAGCAACTGATAGGCCCGATGACTACTTTCGATTCGAAGCTCTTCGTTCCAAGCAAAGGAAGGCAATGAGAGCCTGGCAGCGGCTTGCCTGGACAGCTCTTTCCCTTCTCGCTTTCCTGGCGCTCTGGCAATTCCTTTCCTTCCTGGTGGCAAGCCGAACGGTTCCTTCCCCGTTACTGGTCCTGGACGCTCTTATTGCCGCGGCGGAGGGTGGGCGCCTCTTCTATCACATCAGTGCCACTCTGGGCCGGGTGGGAGCAGCCTTCTTCATAGCGCTGCTTCTCGGCAGCGCTGTCGGCATTCTCCTCGGCCGTGCGCCGAAGTTGGACCGGCTCTTCAATTCATGGCTGGTCCTCTTCCTGAACCTTCCCGCGCTTGTCGTCATCATCCTCTGCTATGTCTGGTTCGGCTTGACCGAAGCTGCCGCAGTGACAGCCGTCGCCATTAACAAGATTCCAAACGTAGCGGTGATCATGCGCGAAGGCGCCTTGGCCCTGGACCGCGATCTGGCGGAGATGGCGCGGGTCTATCGATTTGGAGCTTGGAAGACGCTACGGCACGTTGTTCTGCCGCAACTGGTGCCCTTTTTCGCGGCCGCAGCCAGGTCGGGGTTGGCTCTGGTCTGGAAGATTGTGCTGGTGGTGGAGCTCCTCGGTCGCTCCAGCGGCGTCGGATTTGAGCTCTACATGGCTTTCCAGCTTTTCGACGTGGCGACCATCCTGGCCTACGCTTTTGCCTTCATCCTCGTTATCCAGCTCATCGAGCTCGCCTTGCTGCAACCCTGGGAACGGGCGGTGAATAGGTGGCGACGGTGACCGGGCTGGAAATCGAAATTACACAAAAGCGCTTTCCGGCGGTCGGAAACGCACCGCCGCTCCTGGTGTACCGCTCGTTTCGGCTGTCGGTCGAGCCGGGGACTTTTCTTTGTCTCCTCGGCCCTTCGGGTATCGGCAAGACCACGCTTCTGAACATGATCGCCGGCCTGGACAGTGACTTCGAAGGACGGATCGTCTTCCACGGTAGGGGCACCCCGCGAATCGCCTACGCCTTCCAAAGCCCGAGGCTCCTTCCCTGGCGGACCCTTCTAGAGAACCTTCTGCTTGTCCTGCCCTCCACTTCCGAAGCGCGGGAGCGAATAGAGATTCTTCTACAGGAAGTGGGGCTGGCTGATGCCGCACACGTTTATCCGGAGCGCTTGTCTTTGGGGATGCAGCGCCGCGCTGCCTTGGCCCGCGCCTTCGCGGTGGAGCCGGACCTGCTGCTGATGGATGAACCCTTTGTATCCCTCGATGAGCCCACTGCGGACCGCCTCCGCGACCTGCTGTGCCGGCTTCTTGAGCGCCATCCGGCGACGGTGCTTTTCGTCACCCACGACAGCCGTGAGGCGCTCCGGCTTGCAGACCGCATTTTGCTGCTGGAAGGCCCAGCTCCGGCGCAAATTCGGCGCGATTTGACTGTTCCTATGTCCAGGGAAGAGCGGCGCGACAAGGCTCAGATTGAAGCTTTGCACCAGCAGTTGCTAACCTCCTGAAGTGCGTCTTTGGCAATGGCTTCGGGAGGACGCCGCGAACGTAGAAGTACAGGCACTCGAATAGGCGTCGTGAGATTGTTCCTCGCCAGGCTTCGGCCACAAAAACCGGTTCCGATACAGGCTCCGCCCCAAGTTGCGGAAGCAGCGCGCTGATGGCGACGTCCCTGCTGCCCTCCCTGCGTCTGCGACTGGCGTTGCTGCTCATCGTCTCGCTAGGCATTGCTCTGGGGTCAGCCCTCGTCCTGATTTGGGCGCTGAACTCCACCAACGTCCGGGTCGAGAAGTTGGCTTCGGCCCAGGCACGCATCGAGTTGCTTTCTGCCCTGTCGCAAAGGGTGGGAGACTACGCGCTACTGGCACTGCAGGCTGCAGAAAGGCCTGAGGCAGCTGGCGGTCTGGATCAGGCTCGCACCAGAGTCCAGCAGGCCTTTGATCGCCTTGGCGCCGCGCTGGCAGAGGAAGCCGGCGACGCAGACACGGCAGCCGGAGCCGCCTTGACCGGCGGAAGGTCTCGGATCGCCGCCAACATGCGCGCGCGCTTCAACGTACTCGATCAGCAAGCGAGCGACCTTCTCAGCGCCGGCCCGTCACCGGCCTCCCAAGCCAGCCTGGCCGCGAGCTTCGATCTCTTTGCTGCCAGTTTTGGCCCTGCGCTCAGCGATATGATCGAGCAGGAGCGCATCGCGGCCCACGCGGCTCAGCAGGCCACCGCCCGCCTTACCGAAGAGTTGCGACAGCTTACGGCTCTCGCTCTCGTGGGCGCTTTGCTGGTCAGCTTCCTGATCTATCGGGGTGTCGCCCGCCCCCTCTTGAGGCGCATCGCCGCCGTTCGCGAAGGAGCTGCCGCTATCGCTGCTGGCGACTTCGGCACTCGCCTTCAGGTTCAAGGCGAAGATGAGCTAAGTCGGGCGATGGAGGGTTTCAACCGCATGGCAGCCCAGCTCGAGGACCGGGATGCGGCCTTGCTGCAGCGGCAACAAAGACTGCAGGAGGAGGTGGAGCAGCGCACCTCCGAGCTTCGGATCGCCAATGCGCAGCTGGCAGATATCGATCAAGCCCGTCGACGGTTTTTCACCGACGTGAGCCACGAATTGCGCAC
>Ga0209075_1001769_pt1 | contig 19944 bp, 19 predicted proteins | sample Stecom2011_FD_187523 | JGI IMG/M metagenome (GOLD analysis project Ga0209075, IMG submission 187523) | Agricultural soil microbial communities from Utah to study Nitrogen management - Steer compost 2011 (SPAdes) (version 2) | ecosystem: Environmental > Terrestrial > Soil > Agricultural land...
AGCCATCGCAAAGTTAAAAGCGAAGTATATACCGCAAAAACAGCAGGTGTGTTGTACATGCTTTCTCGTGCAATATGCTCTTGATAATCCAAAATATTCGGAATGACTCTCCTTGTTTTTCCTAAGATATCTTCCTTTATGATTATTAGTGATACTCCCGAAGGACCTATGTTTTTTTGAGCTCCAGCATAAATTAAAGCAAATTTTGAGAAATCTAAGGTTCTCGAAAAAATATCCGAACTCATATCGCAAACCAATGGGATTTCAAGCTCAGGAAATTCATTCATTTGCGTTCCATAAATGGTGTTGTTACTGGTACAATGAAAATAATTTGAATCTGCAGAAACCTTATAGTCCTTAGGAATATAGCTGTAATTTTGATCTTTTGAAGAAGCTACTATCTCGGTTTTTCCGAAAAGATTAGCTTGTTTAATAGCACCAAAAGCCCAAGTTCCTGTATCTAAATAGGAGGCTTTTCCGTTTTCATGCATCAGGTTATACGGAACACGTAAAAATTCCATACTTGCTCCACCTTGCAAAAACAGTGCTTGATAGCCTTGGTTTTTGAGTCCTAAAAGCTCCAGGGCTAACCTACGAGCTTCTTCGATGACAGCAACAAAGTCTTTACTTCTGTGCGATATTTCGATAAGTGAAAGTCCACTGTTATTAAAGTTTAAAACTGCTTCTGAAGCTTTTTGTAATACTTCTTGAGGCAATATTGATGGACCTGCACTAAAATTGTGTTTTTTCATTTAAAATGAATTTGAAGTGTAAATTTCTGACTAACTCCTGAATTACACAAGTTTTAATAAGTTGATTTACAAAACCTAGATAGTATTCAGAAACGCAACAGTATCTACATTGTCAGCATAATCCCATAATTTTGGAAGTTGTGTTTGTCCAAATGCTACTGAGTTTTCTATCAGGTCTTTGCTGACAACACACTGAATTAGGTCGTTGTCTTGACTTAATCGTTTTTTGATGTTTTCTAAATCTGAATAATATTCATAAAAAACAGCCGAAATAGGGGAGGAGTAAGAAGTGTCTTCTTTTAAAATCAAGAATCCGTTATCTAAAACCAAAAAATTACTCATCAAAAAAACAGCTTTGTTGTAGTCGTAATTATTGATGTATTTTTGATTATGGATAATGTCGCGATATTCGTACATTGCTCGAAAGAGTTTTTCAAAATCATAGTCTTTCGGAACAAAAACTTTAGACACGTTTCTGCACCCTAAACCAAAATACGTAAAAATATCTTTTCCTAATTCTACCAACTCCTCGTGTGTTTCTGTTCCGTTGAGCACTGCAACCGAATTTCTGTTTTTTCGGATGATACTTGGTTTGTCTTTAAAATAATATTCAAAATAACGAGCCGTATTATTGCTTCCTGTGGCAATCACTGCATCAAATCCTTGTAGCTTTTGGTCTGTAAACTCGATGCGGTCGTTTAGCGAAGGTTCAACTCGAGCCAGATATTCAGCTAAAAAAGGGAGTAGCTGTTTATCGTTGGACGAAGTTTTTACCAAGGCTTTATGTCCGGTAATAAGTACGCTCAAAAAATCGTGAAAGCCAACCAGAGGAACATTTCCTGCTAAAATAAGTCCAACGGTTTTTGGAGTCTTTTCAGAGATGTCGTAAGCAGAAAGCCAAGTATCGAGATTATCCTGAGTTAATGCCTTTGCCCAAGATTGAATCGAAAAATAAACTTCACTTTCTGTAAACCAACCATTATGATGCTTCTGATCTTCGATAAGATGCAAGAACCGATTAAAAAACAAATCGTTGAATAATACTTCAGAACTCGTATTTGTTTCGTATTCTTTGAATTGAGCTAAAAACCGACCTAATTCTACGAAAGCTTTTTTTGTTTTTTCTAACATCATATTAGTTGTTTATGAATGGTTTTACTCGTAATTTTGCACAAAAATAGGTTTAATTCGTCAAAAAACATGAAACTTTAAACCTTAAACTCTCAAACAAAATATAAAATGGCAATTATTATCACTGACGATTGTATCAACTGCGGAGCTTGTGAGCCAGAATGTCCGAATAATGCAATATACGAAGGAGCAGACGATTGGAGATATAAAGATGGAACTAAACTACGCGGAAAAATTGTGCTTCCAAGCGGAGAAGAAGTTGATGCAGACGAAGCTCAAACTCCTATTTCGGATGATATTTATTATATAGTTCCTGATAAATGCACCGAATGTAAAGGTTTTCATGAAGAACCTCAATGTGCAGCAGTTTGTCCGGTAGATTGTTGTGTTCCTGACGAAAATAATGTTGAGGACGAAGAAACATTGCTTAACAGACAAGCGTTTTTGCATAACGAATAATTCAGGTTTAGGTCGTTTAATCTAATCTGAAACAATCTAACTTGTTACGGAATTAATGAAAATAGCACTTTTAGGGTACGGAAAAATGGGAAAAGCAATCGAGAAGATTGCTTTGGAAAGAGGACATGAAATTGTTCTTAAAAAATCCACTAACGATAGTTTTAATGGACTTCAAAAAGCAGATGTAGCTATTGATTTCTCAGCTCCTGATAGTGCAGTTCATCACATTTCAGAATGCTTAAACCAAGGAATTCCTATTGTTTCAGGAACTACTGGTTGGCTTGAGAATTACCAACAGATGGTAAATCTTTGTCAAAAAAAGCAAGGAAGTTTTATCTACGGTTCTAACTTTAGTTTGGGAGTGAATTTATTTTTTTTACTCAACGAAAAGTTGGCCGAAATGATGAAGGCTTTTCCAGAATATAAAGTAGAAATGGAAGAGGTACATCACACCCAAAAGTTGGACGCTCCAAGCGGAACAGCTATTTCATTAGCCAATCAAATCATTCAGAAAACAGATTATACTTCATGGCAATTGGGTAAGACGCAAAATCAAGTCATCGGTATTGAAGCCAAACGGATTGAGAATGTTCCAGGAACTCATTCGGTTTATTACAAATCTTCTATCGACGAAATCGAAATCAAACACACAGCACATTCTAGAGAAGGTTTTGCACTCGGAGCAGTAATGGCTTCGGAATGGATTATCGGAAAAAAAGGGATTTTCTCAATGAAAGATGTATTGGGATTGTAACTTTTTGAATATCTTGCAGACTTATTTTTGATATAACCCCAGATTTCAATATTCTTTGTAGGTCTGTGGAAAACTAAAAAACAAAACATATGTCATTTACAGGTTGGATTATATTTTTATTAATCGTTCAGGTAGTTCACTTTTTAGGAACTTGGAAGCTTTACCAAAAAGCAGGACGTAAACCTTGGGAAGCTCTCATCCCAATTTATAACGGAATTGTTCTTATGCAAATCATCAATCGGCCAAAATGGTATGTGATTTTGCTTTTTGTTCCGATCGTAAATTTGTTGATGTTTCCGGTTGTGTGGGTAGAAACTATTCGTAGTTTCGGAAAAAACAAAACACTTGATACTTGGTTGGTATTACTAACCTTAGGTTTTTATATCTATTATCTGAATTATGTAGAAATTGATAAATTAAATCATATCAAAGACAGAAGTCTGAAACCTGCAAATGGAGTGGCTGATTTTATTAGTTCAATTGTTTTTGCAGTAATCGTAGCTACAGTTATACATACGTATTTTATTCAGCCGTTTGTAATTCCGACAGGCTCTTTAGAAAAAACCCTTTTAGTAGGAGATTTTCTCTTGGTAAGTAAAGTAAATTATGGAGCTAGAACTCCAATGACAGCAGTAGCGCTTCCGATGGTACACGATACGATTCCGTTAATCCCAACTAGCTATGAAGGACTTCCGAAAGGAATTAATCGTTATAAATCATACCTTAAAAAACCTCAAATTCCGTATTTTAGACTCCCAGGTTTTGATAAAATAGAAAAAAACGATATTGTGGTCTTTAACTGGCCAACCGATACGATTAGGTATTTCGGAGATAGAACTGCAATGAATATTCGAAAACCAATTGACAAAAAATCGAATTATGTAAAACGTTGTGTGGCAACCCCCGGAGATGTACTAGAAGGTAAAGACGGAGAATTATATATCAACGGAGAATTACTTAAATTGTCATACAGAGCCAAACCTCAATACATTACGACTATAACGGCTAAAGAAAATCTTACTCAAGAATTGCTTGACAGACACGGGGTTATGCCTAATGCTTTTACCTATAAAATTAAAGCAAATATTTGGAATAATCCGACGGTTATAAATTATTTTGCAGACCCTAAAAATGGTATTTACCTAACCGAACAAAGCCGAGATACAGCAAATGTATATGCTTTTGGAAGAATTCAGAATATAGAAGTAATGCAACGATTAGGTATCGAAATCAACTCTAATCAGATTAATGCAGTGGTTACTGTACAGCAAGCAGAACAACTTAAAAATGATCCTGCTATAGCGAGCGTTGAGCGAGTTACTCTGCCAGCTGATGAGAGTATTTTTCCGCATACCAAAAATTGGAGTGTCGATAATTTTGGTCCGATTTACATCCCTAAAGCAGGAGAAACAGTAGAGTTAAACAGCGAAACCTTGCCTTTTTATAAGGGAATTATCAGTGAATATGAAAAAAACGATTTAAAAGTTATTGGTGATGAAATTCTAATCAATAATCAACCGGCAACCTCATACACCTTTCAACAAGATTATTATTGGATGATGGGAGACAATCGTCACAATTCAGAAGATAGTAGAATGTGGGGTTATGTTCCGGCTGATCATATTGTGGGTAAACCCGTATTTATTTGGATGAGTTATGATTCCGAAAAAGGAGGCGTAAGATGGGATAGAGTGTTTACGACTGTCGGAGGAGATGGAGAACCAAAATCATATTTGCGTTGGTTTTTAATAGCACTCGGAGGTTATTTTGTCGTAGATTATTTATTAAAACGAAGAAAGAAAAATAAAGAGTCCACACTTTAAAAAATAAAAGTCAGCTTAAACAAGCTGACTTTTTTAATGATGATAGATTGTTTTTTTTATTTATTCCACTCCGAAATAGAATCTTTATTGAGCTTGATATAATCTATATTTCCTGCTTTTTCGGCAGCGTCAAGCGAACGTTGTGCAGTTTCTATAGCTCCTTTTTTATCACCAGCTTTAGCCTGAATCAAAGATTTTAAACGCAGGTACCAAAAAGGAACTTCTTTACCTCTTATAGCAATAGCTTTGTTTATCCATTCAAGAGCTTTATGAATATCAGCGTTAGATTGATAATAATAATTAGCTGCATTATAGAAGTCTTCAGCGTCAGGTCCTGAAAGGGCTTTTTCAATGCTTTCCATGGCTATTTTGGCAGTAGGAACTTCAAATTTAATAGAAACTAAGGTTTTTTCCCAAGCAATATCAAGGTGTCCGTATTCGTTGTCTAAGGCGTTAATTCCGATGGTAAAAGTTTCTATATAATTGCTTAGTGTTGTGGGTTTAGCTGTTGTTTTTAAAGCTATTTTTTCTTCGTTCCATTTTTCTGGAAGCCCCCAATTATTGGTATCTGTATAAAGATATATTTCCCAAGCATCAGGCTTTGGAGTAACGTATAACGCATACTCGCCTTTCGGAACTGTTTTTCCTTCAATTATTACATTATCGCTAAAAGTAATAATAGTATTTGCATTAGCTCCAGCTCTCCACATTTTTCCGAACGGAACAAGATTGCCAAAAATATTTCTTCCCTTAGCACTAGGTCTGCTGTATTCGATAGTTACCTCTGTTAGCCCTACAGTTTGTTGAATTTTAGCAGCAGGACTGGCAGCAGGAGTTTTAACTTGCGAAAATCCTAAAGTTACTGTCAATAAAAGAGTAACTATCACAACAATTTTTCTTTTCATCTCTACTTAGTTTTTATGAATTAGTGCATAAAGTTACGGTTTATTCTCTGTAATTTTTGTTAAATCTCACGTATATAAAAACCACAGATTATATACTGTATGATATACAACCTGTGGTTTTAGGTATTATTAAAGTGAGATTAGACTACTCCTTGTGCCAGCATTGCATCGGCTACTTTTACGAATCCAGCAATGTTAGCTCCTTTTACATAATCAACATATCCATCCTCTTGGGTACCATATTTTACACAAGATGCGTGAATATCAGTCATGATTTTCTTTAATATTCTGTCTACCTCTTCGGCTGTCCATTCAATTCGAAGTGAATTTTGTGACATTTCTAACCCCGAAGTGGCTACTCCTCCTGCGTTTGAAGCTTTTCCAGGAGAAAACATAATTTTGTTTTTTTGAAAATACTCTAAAGCTTCTGGAGTGGTAGGCATATTAGCACCTTCAACCACGCAAATAGCACCATTTTCAACAAGGCTTATTGCTCCTTCAAGAGGTAATTCGTTTTGAGTGGCACAAGGTAGAGCGATATCTACTTTTTGCATCCATGGAGATTTTCCCGGGAAAAACTGCACTCCAAATTTTTTGGCATAAGGTTCTACAATATCGTTATTTGAAGCACGGAGTTCGAGCATATAATCTATTTTTTCTCCAGAAACTCCATCCGGATCATAAATATGTCCGTCCGGACCTGAAAGCGTAACCACTTTAGCACCCAATTCGGTTGCTTTTGTTACGGCTCCCCAAGCTACATTTCCAAATCCAGATACAGCTATTGTTTTTCCTTTAATATCTAATCCTTTGGTGGCTAGCATAGCTTGTAAGAAATATACAGCTCCAAAACCAGTTGCTTGCGGACGCATAAGCGATCCTCCCCAAGACATTCCTTTTCCGGTGATTACTCCGGTGAATTCGTCTTTTAGCTTTTTATACATTCCGAACATATATCCGATTTCACGCGCTCCTACTCCAATATCTCCGGCAGGCACATCAGTGTTAGGACCGATGTATTTATAAAGTTCGCCCATATAAGCATGACAAAACCGCATAATCTCTCCATCTGATTTCCCTTTAGGATTAAAGTCAGAACCTCCTTTTGCACCTCCCATCGGTAAGGTTGTCAACGCATTTTTAAACGTTTGTTCAAATGCCAGAAACTTAAGGATACTCAGGTTTACTGAAGGATGAAAGCGAATACCTCCTTTATAAGGACCGATTGCTGAGTTCATCTGAACTCTATATCCTTTATTTACTTGGATTTCACCTTTATCATCTACCCAACAAACCCTAAAAATAATTACTCTCTCGGGTTCGGTCATTCTAAGAAGAATATTTTTCCCTTTATATATGTCTTTGTCAGCCATAAAAGGTAAAATAGTTTCTGCGACTTCTTTAACTGCCTGAAGAAACTCGGGTTCATTAGGGTTTTTTTCAGCAACTATTTTAACAAAGTCGGAAATGTATTTTTCCATAAAATTTAATTTAAAATGTTCTTTATCGAAACAAATATACATTTTTAATCAATATTTTGATATTATAAATATTTATTTTGAAATATGTTTTTGTTTGTTTTTTGATTGTTTTCATGGGGAAATTTATTATAAATGTCTTGGTAATATTTTTTTATTACAAATTATTTAATAATCAAACTGAAATTTCATTGTATTTTTATATATATTTGCCAGCAAAAGAACTAACATTTAGTTATAATGAAAAATAAACTTATACTTTCCATAGCCCTAGTGTTTGGTTTTGTTAGCATGTCTTTCTCTCAATTTGTTGCACACGAATTAGGTGTTACTGCAGGAACGGTTTCTTTTCAATCGGATTATGGGGAGCGAGGAGATTTTGAGTCTACTTCTAGCAATATTGGTTTTAATGTAGGGTTAGTTTATTATATGGATTTTTCTTGGCTTCCACTTTATAGATTGAACTATTTTGAGGAGCACTTTAAACTTAAAGGAGAGATTTCTTACACAAATGTAAAGTTTGAACATTATGGACGTTGGGTAGAAGGAAATTCTACATTTGCAGAGCAGCTTAGAGCTATGAACGGTTCTACTTCTATTGTCAATGTAGGTGTTGAAGTGGTGTGGTTCCCTTTTAGTATAAAAGAAAAACTTTATGGAGCTCCGAGAGAACTTAACCCTTATTTGTCTTTTGGAACTCAATATAATCATTATAGTCCAACAGTAAAATCAGATTTAGGACCTATAGGAGTTAAATCTACCACTCCTGAGAAGTATATTACCGGTCATACCAATAGTCCGGGAGAGACTTTTTCTTTAGTAGGAAGTTTAGGATCTCGATTTAAACTTAACTTCCGCTCTGATTTGTTTTTTGACATCAGGGCTCAATACTATTTTTCAGATTGGGTAGATGGATTAAATCCTAATCCAGAAATTTATCATGAAAATAAAAAGAACGATTTTTTGATCGGAATTAGTATAGGATATATTTACTCTTTCGATTAAAAAATCTCCCTACCTTTATTTTTACTATTAAACCACTTTTCGGGTACTTGTTCTTTACAATTTAATTCAAATTACGAAGCAATTGTACAGAATTATATGTGTATAAAAATTAAGAATTTATGGGCTTATTTAAGCAAAATCCTTTTGGTCACGTACTTTTTTTAAAAAGATGGTTAATTCTTATTGCAGGATTGCTTACACACAGGCGTTATAAAGGATTTAACCAATTAAAAATAGAAGGTTCAAATGTCCTTAAAAGTCTTCCGGAGCGTCAGGTACTTTTCGTGTCAAATCATCAAACGTATTTTGCTGATGTAGTAGCTATGTTTCATGTATTTAACGCAAGTCTTAAAGGAAGAGAAAATAATATTAAAAATATCGGTTATTTATGGAATCCGAAACTAAATATTTATTTTGTTTCAGCTAAAGAAACAATGAGGTCGGGATTGTTGCCAAGAATCTTAGCTTATGCAGGAGCTGTTAGTGTCGAAAGAACTTGGAGGGCTAAGGGAGAAGATATTACTGAAAAAAAGGAAGTCAATCCAAACGATATTAAAAGCATCGGAATTGCCCTTGAGGATGGTTGGGTGATTACTTTTCCACAAGGTACAACAAAGTCTTTTAAGCCAATTCGCAAAGGAACAGCTCATATCATTAAAAATTACAAACCAGTTGTCGTACCCATTGTAATTGATGGATTTAGACGCTCGTTTGACAAAAAGGGATTGCGTACCAAAAAGAAAGGTATTTTACAATCAATGGTAATTAAACCTCCTTTGGAAATTGATTATGAGAATGAAAGCATTGAACAGATAGTAGAAAAAATAGAATATGCTATAGAGCAACATCCTTCTTTTTTAAAGGTTATTCCGATTGAAGAATTGGAGGCTCAAGAAGAACTAAATAAACAACGAAAATGGGATTACTGATAAAAACCTATCGTAATTAAATATTTAAAAAATAAAGCTATGAAAAAAATCATATTTACAGAAAAAGCGCCTATTCCGATTGGTCCTTATAGTCAGGCAGTTTTGGCAGGGAATACTTTATATGTTTCTGGGCAAATTCCGTTCAATCCTGTAACAGGAAATCTGGTACTGGATTCTATAGAAGAACAAACTCAACAAGTGATGGAAAATCTTCAGACGGTTTTGGAAGAGGCAGGAATGTCTTTTGAGAATGTAGTAAAAGCGACCATTTTTATTACGGATATGAATGATTTTTCAAAAATCAATGAGGTGTACGGAAGATATTTCTCAGAAGAAAATGCTCCAGCAAGAGAAACCGTTCAGGTTTCAAAATTACCTAGAGGTGTAAATGTGGAGATTTCTGTGATTGCAGTGAAATAATTTTTACAATTTATTTGGTAATTAAGCATTATTTTGTACTTTTGCACACTCAATAAGGCGTCGTGGCGCAACTGAATAGCGCATCTGATTACGGCTCAGAAGGTTGCAGGTTTGAATCCTGCCGACGTCACAAAAAAATCCGTAAACCTTAAGGTTTACGGATTTTTTATTTCTATTGATTTGTACTTTATTTTCCATTAAATTCATTCATTGTACGTGCAAGTCCTATCGTAACAAATGATTTAATAATTTCTACAGACTTTTCTAGTCGTTCTTTAAGTGCTTCTTTTTCTTGTTCAGACCATTCTCCAAGAACATAATTTACTTGTTGTCCTTTTTTAAAGTCATCACTAATTCCGAATCGGAAACGAGCATAATTTTGGGTTCCTAATACCTGATTGATGTTTTTTAATCCGTTGTGTCCTCCGTCACTTCCTTTTGCTTTAATTCTGATTGTTCCGAACGAAAGGTTTAAGTCATCTGTAATAATTAGTACATTTTCTAATGCTATATTTTCTTTTTGCATCCAATATTGAACCGATTTTCCACTCAAGTTCATATAAGTATTTGGTTTGAGTAGAAATAATTGTCTGCCTTTAAAGCGATGGGTAGCTAGAGCTCCAAGTCTTACTGTTTCAAAGTTTAATTCGTGTTGATCGGCAAAAAAGTCTAAAACTTTAAATCCAACGTTATGTCTAGTATTTGCGTATTCAGCTCCAATATTTCCGAGTCCTACAATTAAAAATTTACTCATTTTATCTTCTTGTTCTATATTTTTTTTACCGAAAAGTTTCTGTAGAAAATTCATGGTGTAAAGATAAATGGTTTGAATCAAAATAAAAAAAGAGCCTTTATTAAAAGGCTCTTTAAAAGAATTATTTTATTTTGCGTTCTGCTTGTTGCATTTTGAGTTCGAGTTCTCGGAGTTTTAATTCCTTATCTTTAATTTTCAACTCTTGTTTTTGGATATCCATTGGAGACATTTTTCCTTTAAGTTGATTTTTCTCGAACTTATTTTTATCTTTTTCTAATTTAAGTTTTGCTTTAGCATATTTATCTGATGCTTTAGTATAAGCTTTTTGAGCTTTTTGTTGAGCTTTTGCTTCTTTTTCAGCTTTTTTCAAGGCTTTGGCTTCTGCTTTTGCTTGCTTTTCAGCTTGTTTGATTTCTCTTTCAGCTTGTTTTTGTTGTGCTTTTGCCAACTTAGCTTCTTGTTTTAATTGCTTTTCTTGTGCTTTTAATTTGTCAGCTTCTATTTTTGCAGCTTTTTCTGCATTCTTGCGTTCTGCATCAGCTTGTTTTTGGGCTTGTTTAGCCAACTTTTCTGCTTCTTTTTTTGCTTCTGCTTCTTTTTTCTCTAAATCAGCCTTTTGTTTTGCAATTGCGTTTCGTTGTTCTTCCGTAAGTTCAATTTCTCTTGTAGGCTTTACGGGTTCTGCTACTTTTAAAGAATCGGAAAGTACGTTGAGTTTTGCTTCTTTCACACTATCTGGTTCCTGAGCAAATATAGTTGCCGTACCTAATAAAAATAATCCTAAGAGTGAGTTTTTAAGTGTCATAATTTTAATTTGTTTAAATACTAGAATTTATTTTGCAAAGATAATACCAAATTATAGACTTTAAGTATAAATAAACGGGATTAGCTAGTGATTGCTCCAAGTGTTTAAATATTTTTGAGCAATTTTGATGTAATTGTGTTCTCGTTGAATAAATTCCTTTGCATTTTCGGATATTTCGATTATTTTTTGTGGATTTTCTACCAATTGAGATAATTTTTCTACAAGATAATCTACATCAGGTAGAGTATTGATAGCTACTTGGTCTTCTTTAAGTCCGTAATGCTCTAAAAACTCTTTTTCGGCTCCGGTAAAAACCACTTTTCCTTTTGCCATAGCTTCGAGTGCATTATAACCTTGGTCATAGGCATAAATTTGGTCAAGAAGAATATGACAACGGTTATAAACATTGATATATTCGGAATATGGTAAGTCTTCTGTTATAATTATTTCTACTTTTTCCGGATATTTTTTTTGAATGATTTCGAGTGCTTTTTCAAAAAAAGGAATTCCTTTTCTATAACGTGAATTGGTGTTTATTCCGAGAAAAATCACAATTTTTTCAGTAGTTTTTAAGTCTGATACTTCTAATTTATCCGTATTTATAGGGTTGGGAATTAAACCTAAAAACCTAGGGTTGTTTTCCAAAGGCAATACATAATCATAATCAGAAGCAATTACTCCGTTTACATTTTGATATAAAAAATGCGAAACCTTTTGTAATTCAGGTTCTAGATAACGTAAAGAATGACTAAAGTGTTTTTTTAGCTTGGCATCTTCTGCAAAAACATCAAATATGGAATACCTGAGTTTTCCGTCTGCTGCAAATTTTACAGAAATATAGTCTGCTCCACAAGACAATAAAAAAGCTTTTTGGTTCTTTGTGATTAATCTTTTTAAGATTAATTTTTCTAACCAAGCAAAACTCTGGATGGGGGTTTCGTTGATAAACTGAACAACGTCATAGTTTTTTAACTTCGGAAGAATACCTAGCATGCGGATTCCTCTTTCTAAACTATAAATATTATATCCAAAAATTTTTGAGAAAACTTTGTTAGGGTATTTAAACAAGGGTCTTTCGGTGCATGAGGCTTCATAATTGTAATCTACGGGGTACTTTTTAAAAGCATCATTGGTTCCGACTAATGTAACTTGGTGTCCGAGTTGGATAAGTCCTTCTTTGAGTGAATTGTGTAATCTACTGTATTCGCCTATAAGTAGAATCTTCATATTATAATTATATTTGTAATCAAAAGTACACGAAAAATCTATGTCTGAAAAGAAAACTTATAAAATCTGCTTGATAGGCAATTCGTTTGCCAAAGGAGGAGCAGAGAAAGCTCACGCGGTTTTGTCTGAATCTTTAAGCCGTACAGGAGTAGAGATTTATAATATTCTTTTTAAGGATAGAGAAATCGATTATACGTTTGCAGGAGATTTATGGGTTTTAGGTTTCGAAAATGATTTAAGTTATTCCGAAAAATCAAAAAAACTTCGAGAACTCCATCGGTTTATAAAAAAACATCAATTTGACTTCATTATTGATTTTAGATATAGAGGAACTTGGTACACTGAATGGATTTTAGCTAAATATATTTTTAATAAAACCAAGTATATTCCGATTATTGGTAGTTTTAAAACCCAAACTTATTTTACCAATAATTTATTTATCGCAAAAAAACTGTATTCGAATGCCTTTACGATTATTACGGTATCTAAAGAGTTGGAGGAAAAAGTTCGAACAGAATTTGGGTATGGTCAAGTAAAAACAATTTATAATGGTGTTGATTTGAATCAAGTAGAAAAAAGTTCAGATGAGCTTTTTGATATAGACTATCCCTACATTATTTCTGTAGGCAGAATGTCAAATGACAACGTAAAGCAGCATGATGTAATGATTGAGGCCTATGCAGCTTCAATACTTCCTCAACAAAATATTAAGCTACTTTTTTTGGGCGATGGAGAAAAAAGGAATGATTTTGAACAACTTGTTGCTGAGAAGCAACTTTCGGATAAAATTATTTTTAAAGGTTTCCAATCAAATCCGTTTCCGTATTTAAAAAATGCCAAATATCTTGTGTTGGCAAGTAAATACGAAGGCTTTCCAAATGCGATTATTGAGAGTTTTGCCTGCCAAACTCCCGTAATTAGTTATAACTGTCAATCAGGTCCTAAAGAAGTTATTGAACATAAAAAAAACGGACTTTTGGTTGAAAATCAAAATCTCGATGAGCTTATTAAAGCGATGAACCTGATGATTGAAGATGAAAATTTATATCAAATTTGTAGTGCAAACACAAAGAGTTCTGTTCAGAAGTTCTCTATCGAATACATTACCCAGCAATGGTTAGAAATATTAAACATAAATTAGTAACCTTATAAAATTATGCTGTTTAATTCTTTAGATTATGCCTTATTTCTGCCAATAGTATTTTTACTGTATTGGTTTGTTTTTAATAAAAGTCTAAAAAATCAAAATGTGTTTTTACTTTTGGTCAGTTACTTTTTTTATGCGTGTTGGAACTGGAAGTTTCTGTTTTTAATCGTTATCAGCACCTTTATTAATTATTATTTTGCCAAGCAAATCACCAAAAACAACTCCCATTCGAAAACTTTTTTGTGGACAGGAATTTCTCTTAATCTTATGATTTTAGGGTTCTTCAAGTATTATAACTTTTTTCTCGAAAATTTTGTAGCCGTTTTTAGGCTTTTTGGTACAGAACTAAATAGCACACCTCTGAAAATTATATTACCTATCGGAATTAGTTTTTATACTTTTCAAGGAATAGCGTATCTAGTAGATGTGTATAAGAAAGAAATAAAGGCGTCCGAAAGCTGGTTGTCATTTTCTATTTTCATAACTTTTTTTCCGCAGCTTGTGGCTGGACCTATCGAGAGAGCATCAAACTTACTTACCCAAATTGATAAAAAACGTTCTTTTGATTATGCCCAAGCTGTAACTGGTATAAAGCTGATTGCTTTAGGGCTTTTCGAAAAAATGGTAATAGCGGATAATTGTGCTGTAATTGTAGATGCAGTTTATTCAGATTTTAGCAACCAAACAGGAAGTACACTTTTTTTTACTTCCATTTTGTTCAGTTTTCAAATTTATGGAGATTTTTGTGGTTATTCGCATATAGCTATTGGTTCGGCTAATTTACTAGGGTTTAATTTGACCAAAAACTTTAATTATCCATACCTTGCCAAAAATATAGCTGATTTTTGGAGAAGATGGCATATTTCGTTTTCGTATTGGCTTAGAGATTATATTTATTTTCCGCTCGGAGGAAGTAGAAAAGGAGAATTCAACAAAACCCGAAATCTGACTCTTGTTTTTCTTTTTAGCGGAATATGGCACGGAGCTGATTGGACTTTTGTGATTTACGGAGCTATTCATGCACTGCTTTATATAATGTTTATTTATTACCGAAAATGGACAAAAAACATTCAGCTTTTTTCATCAAAAATAGCTGATCTACTATACGATTTTATAGCTATTGCATCAACATTTATCATTCTGACTTTGGCACGAGTGTTTTTTAGAGCTGAAAACTATTCAGAATCCATAGGATATTTTAAACAAATGTTTTCTCAAACACTATTCGAAAAACCTAATATGTCTAGACTTTTTGTCGTATTGTTATTTGGTTTTTTGTTTTTAGAATGGCTTCGAAAAGACAAGGAACACCTGTTGGATATTTCGGATATAAAAAGTAAAAGCATTCGGTACTCGATTTATTTGACGACTATTTTTTTGGTATTTTACAATGCAGGAAATCAACAAAGCTTTATTTATTTTCAGTTTTAAATTATGAGAATATTTTTTAAAAAAATATCATTCTTTTTGGTTGTAATTTTTACAGTTTGGTTGTTTATAGAATGTTTTTATCGCTTAACTCCTAATAATTATACTGAAAAACATTACCGCATTCAAAATAATTATACCAAAACAGAACTACTTATATTTGGAAACTCACATACTTTTTACGGTCTGAATCCTAGATATTTTGACCAACCTGCTTATAATATTGCCAATATTAGTCAGTCCATATATTTTGATAAATTACTGTTTGATAGACATATTGATAATTTCGAAAAGCTAAAATATGTAATTCTGAATATAGAATACACTAGTTTGAGCCAAAAAGATAACACATCTGAAGATTTTTGGAGAAAACATTTTTATCAAGCTCAAATGGATTTAGAGGTTCCGATTATCCCGTTGTATGATATAAGACAGTACAGTCTAGCTCTATCCCGTTCTTTTAAAAATTCCATAAATACTATAAATCAATATTATAAAAACGGAACTATTGTAGAATGTGATGAATTTGGATGGGGGAATACTTATACTTATGAAAACAGAAGACAAAACTTAGATGAATTAGCTGTAAGAACCGTTAATAAACACGAGGATAATTCTATGGATTTTGAGGTGAACACCCAACGAATAAAGTCTATGATCGAAAAATGTAAGGCGAAAAATATAAATGTAATTTTAGTAACAATGCCTGTTCATAAAAGCTATTCGGAAAAAATAAACAAAGAAAAAGCCCAAGCTATTTTTAAGGTAGCCGAAAAGTTGGCTTCTGAGAATCCCACTACCTATTATCTTAATTTGTTTTATAGTCAGAGTTTTTCGGATGAAGATTTTTTTGACCCAGACCATCTAAATAATAAAGGAGCTCAAAAGTGCTCTGAATTAATTAACCGATTTATTAACCAAAATATTTAATTACTTTTGTTCTACAAATATCATAGAAATGCTTAAAAACTCTGTAAATAATCTTCAACTTATCACCCTTCCGAAAATTAAAGATCCTGACGGGAGAGGAAATCTTTCTGTAATCGAAAAAGATATAATTCCGTTTGAAATAAAACGGGTTTATTACCTGTATGATGTTCCGAGTGGTGCTGAAAGGGGAGGTCACGCTCATAAAAACTTACAGCAATTTCTGATTGCTTTAAGCGGGAGTTTTGATGTAATTCTTCACGACGGTAAACAAGAAAAAAGTATAACTCTTAACAAACCCAATCAAGGGCTTTTAATCGAAACCGGAATATGGAGAGAACTCAAAAACTTTTCTTCAGGTGCGGTGTGCTTAGTTATTGCCTCGGATATTTTTTCTGAAGAAGATTATATCAGAGATTTTGAGGAATTTCTAGCAAGTGCAAGATAATGCCTGTAATCAAAAAACATAAAATCGCTTTAGTCGGTTATCGTCATAATTTTGGAGGTGCAGAACGAGTACTCTCAAACCTTTCTTTTGTTTTTGATAAATTAGGCTATGAAGTACACGTGATTATTATGATTGATGATGTAAGTTATCCTTATGCAGGTACGTTGTTTAATGTAGGTGCTTTACGAAGCTCATCGAATAGCTTTTTAAACAAAATAAATCGTTTTTGGGCTTTGCGAAAATACATCCGAAAGCAAAAATTTGATGCAATTATTGATTTCAGGTTTAGGGTTAATGATTTTCAGGAACTGATGATTTATAAGTTTGCTTATAAAGCTAATGTTTTGATTCAGACCGTACGTTCTGGGTATTTTAAAAATTATCTTTTCAGAAGCAGATGGCTGTCGAGGTTTGTTTTCAAGAATTTCGATAAGATTGTATGTATTTCGGAAAGACAAATGAAAGCTGTTCAGGATACTTATGACTTTGATAACCTGACTTTAATTTACAATCCGATTGATATTCAGAAAATGAAAAATCAGAAAAATGATAGTTCATTAAATTATGAATATATCCTTGCAGTAGGAAGATTTGACAAGGTGAAACAATTCGATAAACTCATTGAAACCTATAGTAAATCTGTACTTCCTGAATCAGATATTCATCTTTTGTTATTAGGAGATGGTCCTGAATTGGATAAAATTCAGAACAAAATTAAGGAAGTCAATCTTTCGGATAAAATTCATTTAGAAGGATTTCTTCCGAATCCGTACGGTTATATGAAAAACGCTTTGTTTTTGGTAAATAGTAGTTATGTTGAAGGGCTTCCTATGGTGTTGTTAGAAAGTTTAGCTTGCGAAACTCCTGTAATTGCTTTTGATTGTTTTACGGGGCCTTCCGAGATTATAATGAATAATAAAAACGGAATTTTAGTCGAAAATCAGAATTTTGAACAGCTCAAATATGCGATGAATGAATTGTATTTGAATAAAAATCTGTACAACGAATGCAAAGCATTTACTTTAAAAAGTATTCAGAAATTTGACAGTTTGGTTATCGAAAAACAATGGGAAGATTTGCTTCAAGAACTTTTAACCAAAAAGCCAAGATGAGAATTTTACATATATCTACCAGAATCGATGGTTCGGGAGGACTTCAAAGAAGTATTTCCGTTCGTTTGAATTATCTGGCTCAAAAAGGATATGATGTTCATTTATTGACAACCAATTCCGAAAATCAAAAGGTTTATTTTCCGTTATACAAAAAGATAAATCACCTTGACAAACAGAATGTTTCAAGCTTTTTTGCGTACAAAAAACTCATTCAAAGAACTTTTGACCAAGTACAACCCGATTTAGTTGTTGTTTCGGATAACGGATTAAAAGGCTTTCTGATTCCGTTTTTTCTTCCTTCAACAACAAAAATTATCTACGAACTTCACGCAACTAAAGAACAAATTATAAACGATACGAATAAGTTTTTGAAAGCTATAGGAGTTTCTAAGTATTTCATTAATTTTTCGGCTAAAAGGTTTTCTGATTTTGTAGTTCTTTCAGAGGAGGAATCAAAAAAATGGAATCCAGCCAACCTAAAGATAATTCCCAATCCGATAACGCTTGTCGATGCAAAAGAAAGTTCCTTAGATCATAAAAAAGTAATTTTTGTCGGACGACTAAAGTTGGTTAAAGGAATCGATATTTTACTTGAAATATGGACTAAAGTAGTTCAAAAACATCCGGATTGGATTTTAGAAATTCATGGAGAAAAATTCCCTGAATTTGATGTGCAAAAAGCAATAAAAGAAAAAGGATTACAAGGTTCTGTTTTCGTATTTGAACCAACTTCTGAAATTCACCAAAAATATGCTGAAGCATCACTTTTTTTGATGACTTCCCGAATTGAACCTTTCGGATTAGTTTTAACAGAGGCCATGTATTGTGGACTTCCATGCATCGCTTTTGACGCTCCTTCAGGTCCTTCGTCAATTATAGAAAACGAAAAAAACGGTTTTTTGATTCCGTGTTTTAATATAGAGGTGTTTAGCGAAAAGGTTGTGGAACTCATCGAAAATGAACCTCTACGAAAACAAATGGGTAAAAATGCGAAAGAAAGCGTTCAGAAGTTCGCTCTCGAAGCAATAATGAACCGCTGGGAAGAATTGTTTAAGAGGACAAATTAAACCGCTATGAGTATTGTAATTTCATAGCGGTTTACAACTTAAATTTAAACTAAAACAAATTATAAATTTCATAAAATGATTCATAACAAAAAAATAATAATTGTTTTACCTGCATATAAAGCAGAAAAAACCTTAATTGATACCTATAACGAAATCCCTTTTGATATTGTTGACGAAGTTGTTTTGGTCGATGACAATAGCCCTGATAACACTATCGAAGTAGCTAAATCTTTGGGAATAAAACACATTATCAAACACGAGAAAAACACAGGTTACGGAGGTAATCAAAAAACCTGTTATAATAAGGCTTTAGAATTAGGAGCTGATATTGTTATTATGTTGCACCCCGATTATCAATATACTCCAAAGCTGATACATTCTATGGCTTATCTTATTGCCAATGATGTTTATCCTGTTGTTATCGGTTCTCGTATTTTAGGCAAAGGAGCTTTGAAAGGAGGAATGCCTTTATATAAATACATTGCAAATCGCTTTTTGACCTTTACTCAAAATCTATTAATGAACCAAAAACTTTCTGAATATCACACAGGTTACAGAGCTTACAACAGAGAAGTTTTAGAAAGTATTGATTACAACAGAAATTCTGATGATTTTATTTTCGACAATCAGTTTTTAGCCCAAATTTTTGATAAAGGTTATGAAATTGCAGAAATTACCTGCCCTACCAAATATTTTGACGATGCTTCTTCCATAAATTTCAAAAGAAGTATGAAGTATGGTTTTGGAGTATTGGGAGTTTCCTTTCAATATTTTTTGCATAAAAACGGAATTAAAAAATCTAAACTGTTCAAATAATGGATACTATTCTGTCAAAAACAAATATTAGTTTCTTGTTATTTTTAATTGTAAATTTTTTGTTTGCAGTTAAATATACAGAGAGAATTACACCCTTCTATTTAGTAATTTCCATTGGGATAATTACTTTTTATTGCTCAATATGGAAATACAGAATGAAACTAAATTCATTCCAATCAAAATTAAACATTGTAAATTTTAGTGTTGTTCTTCTGTTTTTTCTTGGTTCTGTTTTTGTTTTTTCAAAAGTTCCTCAAGAATCTTTAATGGTTGACAGGTGGAGTGTCATCAGTTCTTTTTGGGATAACTATTTTTCTGATGAATATGTTTATTTGGCTACTTCCCATAGGGGAAATTATCCCGGACCAATGCCTTTCTATTATATCCTTGCATTGCCTTTTTATCTTTTAGGAGAACTCGGATATTTCTCTTTACTCGGAATAATTGTATTTTTAAGTTTGCTTAAATTTGATAAAATATCAGTTTCAAATCAAACGATTACTGTTATTTTACTTTGTTCATCCATTTTCTTTTTGTGGGAAGTTATCAGCAGGAGT
>Ga0209075_1001770_pt1 | contig 19931 bp, 20 predicted proteins | sample Stecom2011_FD_187523 | JGI IMG/M metagenome (GOLD analysis project Ga0209075, IMG submission 187523) | Agricultural soil microbial communities from Utah to study Nitrogen management - Steer compost 2011 (SPAdes) (version 2) | ecosystem: Environmental > Terrestrial > Soil > Agricultural land...
GATGAAATTCCAGCGATGCAACTCAATGTTGTAAATCAAGTTGATGTAACTTGTAACAGTGGGAATGATGGAATTGTAACTGTTGAAATTACTGATGGAACTGCGCCTTACACCTATAGTTGGACAGGTTCTAATTCAACTTCAGCAACAGCAGATGATTTAGCTGTTGGTACTACAACATTGACTGTAACAGATGATAATGGATGTGTGATTACAGAAGACTTTGTAATCAACGAACCACCTGCTTTGTCTGTGGGGAGTATGTCACAAGACACCATTATTTGTATAGCAGACTCAGTGCGACTATTTGCAAATGGAGCAGGAGGAAGTAGTGCTTATATTTACGAATGGACATTAAATGGTCAGGTAGTTGGAAATGGAAGTGAGGTTTATGTTACGCCAACAGCGAGTTCAACAGAATATTGTGTAACAATTACTGAGCAGTGTGGTTCGCCAGCTGCTACTGGATGTGTGAAAGTTAATTACCCTGCAGAAGTAGACCCAACTCTTTCTCCTGATAAAACAGGTGAATGTTTCCCGATCGAGGTGAACTTTGATAATACAACCAACACCACTGAAACAATCAGTTATACTGTTTGGAGTTATAGTGATGGAGAGCAAGATACTGTTCCAGGAAGTAATTCTGCTACTCATGAGTTTGGAGTAGGGGTGTATGATGTGGAAATGGAAGTGGTAACCAACAGAGGATGTCGTTACTTTAAAAGCTATCCTAATTTAATTGAAGGATATCCTTTCCCAGAACCGAATTTTTATGTGAATCCAAATCCAGCTTCAATTTTCGAACCTACTGTGGATGCATTTAGTCAATCAAGTAATGATATTGTTTCATACGAATGGATTGCTGAAGGAGCGGAGCCTAGTTATTCTTCGCTTCAAAATCCAACCTTTACTTATCCGGCTGAAATAGAAAACTATCCTTTAATCCTTGTGGTTGAAAATGCTTATGGATGCTCTGATACACTGCAAAGATTAGTGCGAATTCAAAATGAAGTTTTACTCTTTGCACCAAACTCATTTACTCCTGATGCCAATGGATTTAATGATAAATGGAGAGTTCACATTTCTGGTGTAGATGTCTACAATTTCCACCTTGAAGTTTTTAACCGTTGGGGGGAAAAAGTTTTTGAATCTTTTGATCCAGAAGGTTATTGGGACGGAACATACGGAGATAACATTGTTCGAGATGGTTCTTATATCTGGACTATTACAGCATTGGATTATGAAAATGATAATAAATATGAATTTAAAGGTGTGGTTAACGTTCTTAAGTAATTAAGAAAACACCAAGTGAATTTTATTAAAGGCTACATTGAATTGTAGCCTTTTTTTTATGCGTATTTCTAAGCTTTAGATTTATCTAAACTAATATTTTATATTTGCTGTTTAAACTTAAAGTTGCTATGAATCATTTAACACAAAGTGAAGAGAATTATATCAAAGCCATATACTATCTTGAAAAAACGCTTAATAAGCCTGTTGGTACAAATGATTTAGCAAATAGAATGGAAACAAAAGCGAGTTCCGTTACTGATATGGTAAGGCGTTTAGCTGAAAAATCCTTGATACAATACGAAAAATACAAAGGCTGTGAATTGACGGAAGAAGGAAAAAAAGCGGCCTTAAAAACAATACGTAAACACCGTCTTTGGGAAACTTTTCTTGTAGAAAAACTTAGTTTTGGTTGGGATGAGGTGCATGAAATTGCTGAACAATTAGAACACATTCAATCTGTAAAGTTGACCAATCGTTTGGATGAATTTCTAGACTTCCCCAAATTTGACCCGCATGGCGACCCTATTCCAGATCAGAATGGAGAAATCATACATCGTGAAGAAACTGTTAAACTGATTGATTTAAAGATCAATAAACCTGCGGAAATAACAGGAGTGGCTGATAGTTCTGCTTCATTTTTGAAATATTTAGATAAGCATGGAATCGAGCTAGGAATGGCTATCCAAGTAAAGGACAGATTCGAATTTGACCATTCGACAGAGGTTTTGCTAAACGATAAACTGCTAAACTTGTCGGCAGAAGCGTCTTCGAAAATTATTGTTCAAATAAAATAAAACCTAATCATAACAGAATGGAATTTCCAAATATAGAACTTGTAGGATTAAATGATGAAGTTATTACGCTGTCAGCATTAATTCAAAAAAAGCGATTGAATTTGGTGCTTTTTTACAATACCAATTGCCTTGGTTGTACAGGAAGAGCAATTCCATTAGCCTATAATCTTCAACAAGCCTATAGTTTTATTAACTTGATTGTGATCCATTCTAATTTTCGACCAACACCTTTTTCGAGTGAAGAGGTGCTTTCTGTTTTTACGGAACAAAAAAGTCCTTTCAATATTTACCGTGAAGATAAACATGAATTATATGATTACTTCAATTGCGAAGGAACTCCTCATTGGGTTATGATAGATGGACACGGTGAAATAAAACACTCTTTTTTCGGATCGCAAGAAGGAGCACAAATGAAACTAGAATATGCCCTCCAGGAGGTAGCAGAACAGTTTTCCTAAGTATTCTGTTTACAACTTTTAATATCATTTGTGCTATAAGCTCAGTTAAATCGCTATTTTTGACGCATTAATTTTAATTCTTGTACTATAGAATTAAGTAGCGTTAAACATACATGAGAAAATTGTTAATGATTATCGTTGTGGTAATTATGGGGAATGCTTTGACTGCCCAATCAGTGAAAGACACCATAGATACGCCAAACGGAAAGATGTTGATTTACGAAAATCGTACATGGGAATATCTTGAAGATCTAGAATTTGACGGAGTCTTGAATGATGTTGTTCATGAATACTTTGAAAATGACTCTACATTGAATTATGAATGGCCTTGGGATAGTGATAGATGCTATTCTTCAAACCGATCAAATGATTTATCATTACTCAACGATACACTTTGGCTATGTGTGACGGATTCTTCTTATTCAGACTTCGTTATGCCTTTTGATGGTGTTGTAACTTCACGATATGGATATCGTAGAGGACGCTATCACAATGGAATTGATATCAACTTGAATACTGGAGATACAGTAGTCGCCGCATTTGATGGAAAAGTTAGGTATTCAAAATACAATAAATCTGGATTCGGTAACCTTGTAGTAATTCGTCATTACAATGGACTAGAAACTTTTTACGCTCACCTTTCAGAATTAATTGTTGTTCCAAATCAGTGGGTTAAAGCTGGAGATCCAATTGGTTTGGGTGGAAATACGGGGCGATCTTATGGGGCACACCTTCATTTTGAAACACGCTTTTATGATGCGCCTTTGAATCCTGAAGAAATTATTGATTTCAAAAACAAGAAAATTAGAGACCAAAACTTATTTGTTCATAGAGGATTGTTTAGACCAGGAGCTGCTCCTAGTCATTCCTCTGAATTTGCCAGTTCTGCAGGTGTTGCAGCCCCCGTTTATTACCGGGTAAGAAGTGGAGATACTTTAGGGCACATTGCTAGACGAAACAGAACCACAGTTGGACAGTTGTGTCGATTGAATAACATTAAGCCTACAACAACCCTTAGAATAGGACGATCGCTACGTGTAAAATAATTTCTAGTTGGGACTAATCTAATTGGTTTTCTCCGCTCATTTGGTTATCTTAATCAAATGAATAAAAGAAAGCTAAAGATTGTAATTGCTATTGATGGTGGTGGAATTAGAGGTGTTTTTCCTTTGATGATTTTAAACCATATTAATACCTTAATTCGAGCGAATAAAATAGCTGAAAACATTAATAAATGTGTTGATTTTATTGCAGGAACATCTACAGGAGCAATCATTTCCGCGGGATTAATCGTTAAAGAAAACAATAAATATATTTATTCTCTCGAAGAATTGTTGGGGCTATACCAGGTTCGAGGCCCTCAGTTATTTAATCTTGCAAATCCAAAGCATGAAAAGTCGGAAGGATTAAGGTTGGTCCTGAAAAGGAAGTTTAAAGGGATACAATTATCAGATCTAGACCTTAAGTTTGCCTTTGTTAGTTATGACATTGTAAACAGTCAACCTTTTGTTTTTGGTTCAAATAAAATAGATTTATCAGAGGTCTCATTAAGTACAGCTTTGGCTGCATGCAGTGCAATACCAGGTTACTTTCCCTCAGTTCATTTAAATGGTTATGAATTGATCGATGGCATAATGACAGCAAAAAATCCTGCAGAAATCGCTTATGAAGAAGCAAGAAGCTACTTTCCTGATGAGCCTATTTTGCTCCTTAGTTTTGGAACAGGAAAGTTAGAAGGGGAAATGTTTGATGATATGGAAGAAGAAGTAGAAAGGGTAGACGCTTCCTTAAAGCAGAAATCTAGAAAGGAGGATAATTTATTCTATTATCGTTTTCAGCCTGAAATTATCCATGCAGACCCCAAAATGGACAATGCTACCCCAGAAAATATTGCGGCATTGATGCAAGACGGAACAAGCTACATTCAAAACAATAAAGCGTTATTCGAACAGTTAATTCAAGATTGGAAAATCAAGGAATAAAAAAACCTCAACATTGCTGTCGAGGTTTTAAATACATTAACCTGTAGAAGTTAATATTTGATCCGTTGAGATTGTTTACGAGAATCAACTTCTTTAGTTTCAAAATTATTCAACTATTTTTCAAATAAAGCAATGGCTTCGATATGACTCGTGTGTGGAAACTGGTCTACTAAACTCACTTTCTTTGTTTTATAACCATATTCCTCTAAGGTTTTAATGTCTCTAGCTTGAGTCGCTGGATTACAAGAAATGTACACTATTCTTTCTGCTCCTAGTTGAATTACTTTGAGTAAAGTTTTTGGGGCAATACCTGCTCTTGGTGGGTCCAAGACTATTGTATCAATCTTACCTTCATAATCCGGATACGCTTTTAAAAACTTACCGACATCGGCAGCATAAAATTCTACCCCTTCGATATTGTTTCTCTTGGCGTTACGTTGGGCATCTGCAATAGCTTCTTCCACAATATCAACACCTATGATCTTCGTGTCTTGAGTACGTTGGGTCAAGAGTTGTCCAATGGTTCCTGTACCACAAAACAAATCCATAACGACTTTATTGTTTAAAGAACGTTTGCCTTCGAAAACATAATCTAAAGCTTTGTTATAAAGTTGTTCTGCACTTTTTGGGTTGGTCTGAAAGAAGCTCTCCATGCTGATTTCAAAAAGCAATCCGTTGAGTTCCTCAATGACATGGTCTTTTCCAAATACCAAGGTGCAATCACCGTTTTCTATCTTTGCTCTATCGGCAACGTTATCGTTAATGGTGTGTTGAAATCCTGCAATTCGATCTCCCATTTTTTCTTGTAGAAAATCACCAACAGCTTGTAGGTCAAATTCTTTTAGCCCTTCAGAGGACGTTACTAAATTAATCAGCAACTTATCTTCATGAAACGATTTACGAACAACGATATGCCTGAAAAAACCCTCTTTCTTTGGTGGGTGCCATGCAGGTAATCCTGTTTTATAAAGGAAATTTCTAAATTCTTTAAGGAAGGTTTCCCATTGTTCGTCAAATAAACCAGAGGCTTTGTTTAAACTTTCTACTTTCCACCATGTTCCCCTGTGTTTAAAACCTAATGCGAATGCGTCATCTATCTCTTCATCGGTATGAATATCATGCTCAATACTAGAGAATGAATACTCCATTTTATTGCGGTAATGGAAGTGTTCTGGAGATGGAATAAACGCATCAAAAAGATCCTCGATATTTTGCAGATTTCCAAGTCTACGATAAACTTCTAAAGTCACTTTTTGTTTTAATTCCTCTTGCAATTTAGGGGGTACATGAATATACGGTGCTCCGCTTATTTCTTGATAAGGAGATTCAACTTCCTGCGGAGATCTTTCCAAAACTTTCAATAAGCTACATTCAGCATGCTTTTTTCTTTTTTTGACAATTCTAGCCAATACTTTTTGACCAGGGAAAGCATTTTGAACAAAAAGAACGAAGGCTCCATTTTCATCATGGAGACGAGCTATTCCTTTTCCACCAAAAGCCATGTCTTCAATAACAAGCTCTATTGTTTGACCACGTTTAATCAATGAGAATAAGTTTTAAGGTAAATATTTTTTAAAGGAAGAGGCGGATTACATTAAGCCCCTAATAATTCCTTTTTCGCTACTTTTCACGAAATCAACAACCATTTTCTTTAAATCACTGTCTGGTAACTCCTCAGCTAAAGATTGAAGTCCGTTAGAAATATTACTGTTTTGAACAAATAATATCCTGTAAATATCTTCAATGGTTTTGATGTCGCTTTCAGTAAAGTTTCTTCTGCGTAAGCCAACAGCGTTAATTCCAGCATAACTTAATGGTTCGCGAGCAGCACGTACAAATGGTGGTACGTTCTTACGGATCAGACTTGCTCCAGCAATAAATGAATGTGCACCAATGTGCACGAATTGTTGTGCAGCAGCTTTTCCTTCAATAATGGCATAATCATCTATGGTCACATGCCCTGATAACCCAACATAGTTGGCTAAAATTACGTTGTTTCCAAGGATGCAATCATGGGCCACATGAACATACCCCATGAGTAAGCAATTGTCTCCAACTGCAGTTTTCATTTTGTCAGTTGTTCCACGGTGAATGGTAACACATTCTCGAATAGTGGTATTGTTTCCTATTTCAACAGTGGTATATTCTCCTCCAAATTTTAAGTCTTGAGGAACTGCACCAATCACAGCGCCCGGGTAAATTTTGCAATTGTTTCCAATTCTAGTTCCAGGGTAAATGGTTACGTTAGGACCAATGTGACAACCGTCTCCAATTACAACATCTTCATAAATAGATGTGAATGCCTCAACTGTAACATGGTCACCAATTTTAGCGTTAGACGATACAGAAGCAAGATTACTGATCATTTTCTACTTTATCTTTAATTACTTGTGCTAACATTTCAGCTTCTACAGCTAATTTTCCGTTAATATAGCCTTTTCCAGCCATATTTACTAGACCTCTACGGATAGGAGAGATTAATGTAAGTTCAAATACAACAGTATCACCTGGAACCACTTTCTGTTTGAACTTTACATTGTCAATTTTCATGAAATAAGTCGAGTAGAGGTGTGGTTCATCCACTTTGCTTAACGCAAAGATTCCTCCACACTGAGCCATCGCTTCAATTTGTAGGACTCCAGGGAAAATTGGATTTCCAGGAAAATGACCTGTAAATTGAGGCTCATTCATGGTGATGTTTTTTACTCCAACAATCGTATCTTCTGTAATTTCCATCACTTTATCCACTAATAAGAATGGATAACGATGAGGCAACATTTTTTCAATGTCGTTTATGGTATATAAAGGCTCCTTTGTTAAATCAAATTTACGAGGTCCATTTTTTTGTTTCTTGATCTGCTCTTTTAAAACTTTAGCAAATCGTGTATTTCCTGAGTGACCAGGACGTGCCGCTAAAATATGTGCTTTAATAGGTTTTCCAACAAGCGCTAAATCTCCAACAATGTCAAGTAATTTATGACGGGCAGGTTCGTTTTGGAACTTCATCTCATAATTGTTCAGGGTTCCAATTCCTTTGTATTCAACTTGTAATTTGTCTTTTCCTAAAATTTCAGCAAGATGATCTAGCTCTTCTTGAGTTACATCATCACGTTCAACCAAGATGATGGCGTTGTCGATGTCACCTCCTTTGATTAAACCATTTTTGGCCAAAAACTCAAGTTCACGCAAGAACACAAAAGTCTTACAAGAAGAGATTTGGTCTTTAAATTCATCAATTTTATAAATCGTGGCGTGTTGCGTTCCTAAAACAGGAGAGTTGTAATCTACCATCACTGTTAAACGGTAAACACTATCAGGAACAGCTAAAAATTCAATTCCTTTGTCAACGTCTTCCCATGGAATAACTTCATCCAGTTCTAAATAGTCCCTTTCAGCTTTTTGTTCTTCATACCCAACCGATTCGATGGCATCAACAAAAGGACGAGAACTCCCATCCATAATCGGAATCTCTGGACCTGAAATTTTGATTAAAGCATTATCGACTTGCATCCCGTAAAGCGCCGCTAAGACGTGTTCGGTTGTATATACTTTGACTCCATTTTTCTCCAATGTAGTCCCTCTCTCTGTGGAAACAACTAAATCCGCATCAGCTTCAATAATAGGTTCTCCTTCTACGTCGGTACGTTGGAATTTATATCCGTGATTCTCTGGTGCCGGACACAATTCAATGGTCACTTTTTCACCTGTGTGTAATCCTATTCCTAGTAGCTTAACAGCGCTTTTTAATGTTCTTTGATATTCAACCATAGCTTAATAATAAACCGATTAACGGTAAGTTTATTTAAGTTTTTCTTCGATTTCTTGTAAACGTTTTAAAATTGAGGGTAATCTTCTAAATCCAACATATGACCTTTTAAAATCATCGATCGGAATTCCAGGAGAGCCCATTAAGGTGGTGTCTGATTTTTTAACGCTTCCAGGTATTCCGGATTGCGCAACAATCTGTGTACGGTCAGCAACTTTGATGTGACCACTAATTCCTACTTGTCCACCCACAAGTACATTTTGTCCTATTTTAGTAGAACCTGCTACACCTGCTTGAGCAGCCATGGCAGAGTTAATTCCGATTTCAACATTGTGAGCAACTTGAACAAGATTATCTATTTTTACCCCACGTCGTAAAATAGTAGAACCCAGTGTTGCTCTATCAATTGTTGCGTTTGCTCCAATATCAACATGGTCCTCTAAAATTACGTTTCCTATTTGCGGAACTTTTTGGAATTCCCCTTTTTCATTTGGTGCAAATCCAAAACCATCAGATCCAATGACAGCTCCCGCATGAATTAAACATGATTTTCCAATTACACAATCATGATAAACAGAGGCGTTAGGATGAATCGTTGTATGATCTCCAACGCTTACGTTATCACCTATGAAGGTATTGGGGTATATTTTTACGTGGTCTCCAATTACTGCGTTTTCTCCAATGTAAGCATTGGCACCGATGTATACTTCATCTCCAATCTTTGCTGAATCAGAAATGAAAGCGTTTTTTTCAATCTTAGGTGTTTTTTGACGCATTTGGTCATAAACCTCAAGTAATTTCGCGAAACAACTGTAAGGATCTTCAACCTTGACTAGTGTTAAGGTAGCAGGAAGTGGTTTTGAAGGTTCAAAGGTTTTAGCAACTATTGCTATAGATGCATTAGTGCTGTATATATGTGATTCATATTTAGCGTTTGCCAAAAAAGTAAGGGTGTTGGGTTGACCTTCTTCAATCTTTGAAAGCCCTGAAACCTTTACTTGTTCATTTCCTTGAACCTCACCTTCTAAGATGCCTGCGATTTGCTCTGCTGAAAATTCCATTCTTCAAAAATATAAAAAGAGTTTATTCAAACCCCTTTGTTTTACTTTATTTTTCCACAAATCTACCTTTATAATTACAGATTCGGAGAAGGATAGCATAAAAAGTATTTTTCTACCGGCTCAGAAAGTGCGTGAATGTTCAAATTGTCAGCCGCCTGACTTACATCTTTCACACTTCCATCTTTCATCAATAGATTAATGTTTTCGCGCTGTTCATTGTAAGCATTGTTCCTTAATATATCCGTACTTACAAAAAAGCCGGCTTCGTTTTGGTCTAAATCAAAATGGGCTTTAACCAAGTCAATTTCATATTGAATACGTTCCTTAGAAAAAGGTGTGGTTGAAATTTCTATCTTAAAAAGTTTTCTATTGATCAATTGTGTGGCCAATAATGATAAAACTTTATCCGTATCAAATTGCCATACTTTTACTGCTCCCATGATGTCAAAATCATCTAAAAGCGCAAATTGGTTAAGTAAGGTTGGATCTTTTTCGAAGTCAATGAGTTCAATGTCTTTTTCTAAAAAGAGTTTAAACGGTGGACTGGCGAAAAGTTCCTTTCCAGATTGTACAAGCATTTTTGCACGACGTAATAGAAAAGTGAGCATCACCTCAGAAGAAACCACGGTCTTGTGCATATAAACTTGCCAGTACATTAATCTTCGGGCCACCAAAAATTTTTCAATTGAATACACTCCTTTTTGTTCCACCACCAATTGGTTGTCGGCAACATCGAGCATTGCAATAATGCGGTCACTTCCTATTACTCCTTCAGAAACCCCAGTGTAAAAACTGTCTCTGTTCAGATAGTCCATGCGGTCCATATCCAATTGACTCGAAACAAGTTGATGGAGGAAAGGCTTATCATGTTTGTCTTCAAAGATAGCAATAGCCATGTCCAACTTACCTTCAAACTCTTCGGATAATCGCTTCATAAACAACAAAGAAATCTCTTCGTGACTTACATTTTTAACAATGTCGCGCTCTAAAGTGTGGCTGAATGGACCATGACCTATATCGTGCAATAGAATAGCGATCAAAACTGCGGTTTCTTCTTCTTCCGTTATTTCAATTCCTTTATACCGTAAAGCATGAATAGCTTTGGTCATTAGGTGAGTCGCTCCAATAGCATGATGAAAGCGAGTGTGTAAGGCACCAGGGTAGACCAAGTGTGACATCCCTAACTGTTTGATTCTTCTCAATCGTTGGTAGAAAGGGTGTTCTATTAAATCGAAAATTATATCCTTTGGTAGGGAAATAAAACCGTACACAGGGTCGTTAATAATTTTCTTCTTGTTATTTATGTTGAGGTTTGGACGCAAATCTTTACTTTTATAATATCATGTAAAATTAAAAATAATCAGACAATGCAGGTGAAAATTCTTTGGGCAGATGATGAAATCGATTTATTAAAGCCACATATTTTATTCTTAAATCAAAAAGGTTACGAGGTTGAAGCCGTTCATAGCGGGAGTGAAGCCATTGAGAAATGTGAGACTACAGCTTATGATATTGTGTTTTTGGATGAAAATATGCCAGGAATTTCAGGATTAGATGCTTTAACTAGAATTAAGGAGCTACGGCCACTTGTTCCAGTTGTAATGATTACTAAAAGTGAGGAAGAAAGCATTATGGAAGAGGCGATTGGTGGTAAAATTGCTGATTATTTAATTAAACCTGTTAATCCAAATCAAATCTTGTTGAGTCTGAAAAAGACTTTAGATCAAAGTAAACTGGTTTCTGAAAAGTTAAATACAAATTATCAACGGGAATTTCGACAAATCGGAATGGATCTCGGAGACCGTTTATCTGCAGAAGAGTGGAAGAGCATGTATAAAAAACTTGTGAATTGGGACCTTGAGTTTTCAAATATGGAAGATCAAGGAATGCAAGAGGTTTTTGATATGCAGTTGAAAGAAGCCAATTCGGCATTTACAAAATTTATTGAAGAAAATTATCTGGATTGGGTGAATGGAGTAGAGGAGTCACCACAAATGTTACATACTTTATTTAAAGATAGAGTAGCAACCCATTTGAAAGAGCCAGTTTATTTAATTGTTATCGATAATTTGCGCTATGACCAATATCAAATCTTGCGTCCTATGCTGAGTAAGTATTTTACTTTGGAACAGGAAGATATCGTGTTTTCCATTTTACCCACAGCAACGCAATATGCAAGAAATGCATTTTTTGCGGGATTGATGCCTAGCGAAATTAAGAAGAAATACCCTAAACTTTGGGTGGCTGAAGACGAAGAGGGCAGTAAAAACAACAATGAGGAAGAGTTGTTGCAAAAACAGTTAGACCGTCTTGGGTTCAAAGGAAAGTTAGGGTATAGAAAAATTACTCACCTAGAATCTGGTAAAAAGCTTGCCGAAAACATGAGTCAGTTGAAGAACAATGATCTCAATGTAATTGTCTACAATTTTGTTGATATGTTATCGCACGCACGTACCGATATGAAGGTTATTAGGGAATTGGCAGATGATGAAGCAGCATACCGATCATTAACAGCAAGTTGGTTTGAGCACTCACCGCTTCAGGAAATCATGAAAGAAATAGCCAAAACAGAGGCAAAGGTGGTTTTAACAACCGATCATGGAACTGTTAAGGTGAATAATGCCATAAAAATTGTTGGACCAAGGGAGACCAATACAAACTTGAGGTATAAAATTGGGAAGAATTTAAACTATAAAGAAAAGGATGTTTTTGAGGTGAAAAACCCTGATGATGCTTACCTACCAAAAGACAATATTTCAGATGTTTACGTTTTTAGTCGCAACAATGATTTTTTTGTTTACCCCAATAATTATAATCATTTCGCAAAGCATTATATGGATACCTTCCAACACGGTGGTATTTCTTTAGAGGAAATATTAATCCCCTACGTAGAAATGAAAGGAAAGATTTAAGCAGGAATAAAAGCTGAGTTTCAAAAAGTGAGTATATTCGTAACGCCAAAAAACAGAATGAGTAGATGAACTATCATGCACATACAGAGGAAGATTTGATTTTTATCAGCAAGGATTTTCTTAATTTATTTGATGAACACCGTGTTTTTGCTTTTAAAGGAGAAATGGGAGCGGGAAAAACGACTTTTATTTCCTATCTTGCTAAAGCAATGGGCATTGTAGATGCAGTTAGTTCGCCAACTTATGGCTATGTCAATGAGTATGAAAGCCCATATTATGAAACGGTTTATCATTTCGATTTGTACAGAGTTGAAAGTGAAGACGAAGCCTATGACATTGGAATTGAGGAGTATATTTACGGTGAATCCATTGTTTTTATTGAATGGGCAGAAAATATTGCGAACCTTTTGCCAGAAGATTGCGTATGGGTAAACATAACAAAAGATGATCAAGAAGGTCGTGTGATTGAAGTAGATATATGAAGACAGATCCAGAGATTATAAAAAGCCTTATGAAGGAAGGTCGATTGCTTCCTCAAGAGGAAATGTTGGAGATTGCCAGAAAAAAAGGGAGTCTAAAAATAGGAATTCCACGTGAAAATTCTTTTCAAGAAAGGCGCGTTGCTTTAGTTCCAGAAGCAGTTTCGTTATTGGTGGCCAATGGTCACGAAATTAAAATTGAAACGAAAGCTGGGGAGAATGCAAACTTTTCAGATCGCGCCTATTCAGAAGCTGGTGCTGAAATCGTTTACGATAGGAAAGATATATTTCAATGTGATATCGTTTTTAAAGTAGCACCACCTATTGAAGAAGAGGTGGAAATGATGCGGATGGGTTTAACTTTAATCTCAGCACTTCAAATCAATATGCAACCGAAGCAAATTTTGCAGAAAATGATGCAAAAGAAAATTACAGCCATTGCTTGGGATTACATGCGTGACGAAGAGGGACATTTTCCCGTGGTCAGAGCGATGGGAGAAATTGCAGGAAATACCTCCGTTTTAATTGCCGCTGAATTACTGAATGCCTTTAAAAATGGTAAAGGGGTAATGCTAGGGGGAATCGCTGGAGTTCAACCTACTGAGGTGGTGATATTAGGCGCTGGTACAGTAGGTGAATTCGCTACTCGATCAGCTTTAGGTTTAGGATGTTCAGTTAAAATGTTTGATAACTCCCTGGCGAAATTGAGAAGATTGCAGACTTCGGTAGGTCATCGTATTTACACCTCAATTATTCAACCTAAGGTGTTAAGTAAAGCATTAATGCGTGCTGATATTGTGATTGGTGCGGTAAGGTCTCCTTTTGGTAAAACACCTTGCATTGTTTCTGAAGAAATGGTGAGTAACATGAAGACAGGGGCCATCATTATCGATGTGAGTATCGACCAAGGAGGGTGTTTTGAAACTTCTGAATTGACGAATCATGAATCACCAACATTTGATAAGTATGGTGTAACACATTATTGTGTTCCCAATATCGCTTCGCGTGTTTCAAGAACTGCTTCTTTTGCGATCTCAAATATCTTTGCTCCTGTTCTTATCAAGATGGGAGAAAAAGGAGGAGATAAAGAGTTAATCAAAAGAGATCACGGGTTTAGGAGTGGTGTGTATATGTATAAAGGAACCTTAACAAGTGAAGTGCTGGGAAAAGTATTCGATTTGAATTACAAAGAAATTGAACTTTTATTGATGGGGATGTAAGTTTCCTCCTATTTTTGCATTTAAACAAAAGAAGTTATGCAAGGCGTTTGGAAAAGGTTCAGGTATTATTTAATCGGATTTCTAATTGGGACAATCTTTGTCAGCATTTTATTTAAAGATCGTGGATGCTCGTGGACACCTACCAACAGAGTGAAAAACGCTATTCAAGATAAAATAATTGTTTTTCCAGAAGATCAAATTCCTGCCCTGAATAAGCTGGGCCTAAATAAAGACAATATTTATAGGTTTTTGGTAAAAGGGAGTGTTGATTTTTCAAACAGCTTAAAGGATCAAAATTTTTATCCTAAAGTGTACATCATTGAAGAAAACGACTCTATTGATAAACGGTTACAGTTCTCTTTGTATGAAGATAGTTATATCTCAGTTGTACATGTTTTAGATCAAGGTGAAGCTCCTAAACGTTACGAACATTTGGAAGGCTTTGGAGATATGGTGCGTTTACCAAAAGATTCTTCTTTGGTCTTTGTTGATAAATCAAATTACACACAATGCAAGGCAAGAGGACTGGCTTCTGCTGACCCTCAAGACATTACTAATGCAATGAAAGCAACAGGGAAAGTCAACTTTACGAAAAGTGATTTAATGTTGACCAAAGCTGTTCAATACATTCATTTTACACAAAATGATACGATTGATGTTGAGGCGAAAACAATTTGGTTTGAATCTCGAATTACTTTTAAAGATTTCTTTTGGGATGAAAAGCTACCGTGTGAAACTGAATAAACAAAGGTCTTATTCTTCTTTCATAACTGGATTTTTCACACCAGCTTCGACTTTAATTTCAATGTGGTTCTCCTCCGGCGTAATGGGGCAAGAATAACGATGAGAGTAAACACAGTAGGGATTGTACGCCGTGTTGAAGTCTACTTTAACAGTTTTCATATCATCTGTAATTTCCAAGTCTAAATAACGTCCACCGCCATAGGTTTTTTCAGGTGCATTTCCATCTTTAAATGGAATAAATACATAATCCTTGTATTTTGGAAGGGTGAAACCAACACTTTTGTATACAGCAAGTTTGAATTTCTCACCATTGCGCTTGAAGTGCAGATAACCAATACGTCGGTATTCAGGTTTTCTTGTCGTTGTAGTTGGCATTTCAAATACCTTCCCTTTTTTCTTTTTGAATTTTGCGGTGAGGATCCAACTACGGTCTATCTCGAAGTATGAAAGAGATTCTATTATGGATTGCTCTTCTGGATTAATGATTGAATCTGTATGTAGCAACTTTTGATTGAATTCATCCCTTACGTTTTGGAGGGAATCCATATAATTGTCTTGTGCATTTAGGGTGGAATACGAAATCAATAAGGTAAGTCCAACATTCAATAATCGCCTGAAATTTGTTTTCATAAGTGTAGTGTTAAATTTTAAAAAAAAAGGGCTAATTTCTTTCGCCAAAAATGGTACTTCCAATTCTCACCATGTTGCTTCCTTCTTCGATAGCAATTTCGTAATCACCACTCATTCCCATAGAAACAACTGTGAAGTTTTCATTGAATTTAAAGTAGTGACTTTTAAAAATTTGAAAATAATTGTTCAAAGTTCTGAATTCATCCTGAATTTGCTCTTTATTGTCTGTGAATGTAGCCATCCCCATAACTCCACGGATGTTGATGTTTTCCAAAAGTGAGAAATTATCATCTTCTAACATTTCCTTGGCTTCATCAAAATTAAATCCAGCTTTACTGTCTTCTTGAGCAATATGAAACTGAATTAATACATCGATAATTCGGCCTTCGTTTTTAGCTCTTTTATTGATTTCTTTCAAGAGTTTGTAGTTGTGAACGCCGTGAATTAAAGTTACAAATGGGGCAATGTACTTTACTTTGTTTGATTGTAAATGGCCGATCATATGCCATTCAATATCCTTGGGAAGGGCTTTGTATTTATCGGTCAGTTCCTGCACTCTGTTTTCCCCAAATATACGTTGACCAGTTTCGTATGCTTCCATAATGGCCTCATTTGGCTTCGTTTTAGAAACAGCCACTAGGGTTACATCTGAAGGAAGGTTAGCTTTTACTTTTAATAAATTCTCTGAAATCATTCGTCTATTTTATAAATGGTTAAGCCACTGCGCATTTTCGGTTCTATCCATGTAGATTTTGGTGGCATAATTGCGTTTTCATTAGCAACTGCTTTTAGTTGCTCCATGGTCACTGGATAAAGTAAGAACCCTACTTGATTAACACCGGAGTTTACAGAATGTTCAATGGCCAAAATGCCGTCTTCGCCACTTTGAAAAGAAATGTTTTCATCAGTCGTTAAATCGTGAATTCCTAAAATAGGAGATAAGATGTAACGGGTCAATATTTCAGCATCAATACTACTTACAGCATCGAGCTTTGTGTGCTTGTTGATTTTAAGACGCAGTCGGTACCAGCTCCTGTCAACAAACATATGAATGTCATGTAATTGCTCTGGTGGAGTAGGTCGTTGAAGCTCAGTTACTTCAAATTGTTCTTCTACTAAAGTGAGTAATTCTGATTTTGTATGTCCATTAAGTGATTTACAAAGTCGATTAAAAGGCATGATATTCAAACGTTCTTCATCGATAAAGAAACTTAAGAAAGCATTGTAGTTTTTTGTGTTGTCATAATCTCCTCGCCCCGCAATAGCATCATGTAAACGTACTGAAGAGGCAGACCTGTGATGTCCGTCGGCTATGTAACAGGTGTCTATTTCTGTATAAGCTTTTTGAATTCCTTTTACTTCTTCTTTGTTGGCAATCCACACTTCGTGAGTTGTTTCATCTGTTGTCGTGAATTCATATTCTGGACGTTTTTTTACGATTTCTGCCAAAATAAGGTCAAGTGCCTCACTTTTTTCATGACTCAACAATACTGGTTCAGCATTGAATCCGACAACGTCAAGGTAGTTGGTGAACATAGCTTCTCGTGAAGCTAATGTAGCTTCATGTTTCTTTATTTTATTGTCTTTGTATTCTTGAACACTAGCTCCACCAATAACTCCAAGATAAGAATGATTTGGCGTCGATTGCCTGTAAATATACAAAGCCTCCTCACTGTCTTGAATCAGAATTCCTCTTTCTTTGAACTCTTCATATTTATCTTTTACTTTCAAAAACCGTTCAACAGAATTGGGAGCGGTTCTTGTGTCGTCATTCTCAAAAAATTCAGGGTGAATGATGTGGATAAAAGAATAAGGGTTAGACTCAAGCTTGGCCTCGAGAATAGTATGTTTATACGTGGCTACAGCTCGAGATGCTACTAAGTGCGCTTTGCTTCGAACAGGACGTATAGCTTTAAAAGCTTTGATTTTTGTCATAGTTTAAACATTTCTAAATTGCATATCTAGCAAGTTGAACAAAGATATAAATATGTTTCAAATGCTAAGGTATTATTCATTTTGCAGGATGATTTTATCGCTATTTTAATGGAAAAAGTATTCTTTTTATAATGGAGTGCTTGAAAATCTTATTTAAGCTGTAACTTTGCAGCATGAAGACAAAAACGCTGAAGAAAAACAAAGTGAATGTTGTCACTTTAGGATGTTCAAAGAATATTTTTGACTCAGAAGTGCTTATGGCACAATTGAAAGCCAATAAATTTGAAGTAGAACACGAAGCAAAACAAGATGATTCTGAAATTGTCATTATCAATACATGTGGATTTATCGACAACGCAAAACAAGAATCAATTGATACGATTTTACGTTATGCACAAGCTAAGAAAGAAGGGCAAGTAGATAAAGTATACGTTACAGGATGTTTATCACAACGATATAAAGACGAATTAGAAAAAGAAATACCTGAGGTTGATGCTTATTTTGGGACACGTGAGTTACCACGTATGCTAAAAACATTAAAAGCAGATTATAAACATGAATTGGTTGGAGAGCGTTTACTGACAACTCCATCACATTATGCTTATTTTAAGATTGCAGAAGGATGTGATCGACCGTGTTCATTCTGTGCTATTCCCATTATGCGTGGTGGACATAAGTCTACTCCGATTGAAGAATTAGTAAAACAAGCTGAAGGCCTAGCAGCAAAAGGTGTGAAGGAATTGATGTTGATTGCACAAGACCTTACTTATTACGGTTTAGACTTGTACAAGAAGCGTGCATTGTCTGAGTTAATTGACCGTTTATCAGATGTTGAAGGCATCGAATGGATCAGATTACATTATGCATTCCCTACAGGATTCCCAATGGATGTGTTAGACGTAATGAAAAACAAAAGCAACGTTTGTAATTATCTAGACATGCCTTTGCAACATGGTTCGACACGTATGTTGAAAGCGATGAGACGTGGAACAACTCGTGAAAAAACAGAACAGTTGATTACTGATATTCGTAATAAAGTTCCAGAAATAGCTATTCGTACAACATTGATTGCAGGATACCCTGGAGAAACGGAAGCTGACTTCCAGGAAATGTATGACTGGGTTGAACGATCTAGATTCGAACGTTTAGGAATCTTTACTTATTCACATGAGGAAAATACGCATGCTTATAATTTCGAGGATGATGTTCCTGCGGCTTTAAAGCGCGAACGTGCTGATGCAATTATGGAATTACAATCAGGAATTAGTTATGATTTGAATCAACGCCACATTGGTCAAGTAAGAAAAGTTTTGTTCGATAGAGCAGAAGGTGATTACTTTATTGGTAGAACTGAATATGACTCTCCAGAAGTAGATAATGAAGTATTGATTAAAGCAGCTGATAATTATGTCCGTATCGGTGATTTTGCTCCGATTTTGATCACTTCAGCAGATCATTACGATTTGTACGGAAAGTTAGCAGATTAGATAAAAGAAAACGAGTGAATAAAAAAAAATGGACTATTTATTAGTCCATTTTTTTATTCCTTTATCTATATACTCAGAGACTAAATCTGTGACGTAAGCTTTGTTTTTGATATAAAAACTATCCACAACAGACTTTACAATCAATTTCCATTGTGCTGTTTTCTTCATTTCAGGTTTACTGATGAAACTACTGCTTACTTGTTCGTATAGAAAGTCAACAGACATACTGATTAGATATTTCTTCAAATCGAATTCGCCCTCGTAATTTTGAGGTACATGTTTCTCTAGCTTGTCTTCGAAAAAGCTAAACAGATTTTCTGGATTTAAAGCTGCTTTTAAGTTATATTCTATCTTAACTTTTGACAGCTCTATTTCTTGAGTTAACCGCTTTTCCTTTATTAATAATTCTTTATAGTGGTTTTTTTTACTCATCGTTCTTTGTCATTAGTCTGGTGAAGAAATTCAGTAAATAATCGGTGATATTCCTGTTGAATAGACGCATTAGTAAAAGTGTGACTAGTGGTATTGCTCCAACAATCACAAAGCCTAATGCAATTGATCCCAACAGCTCTCCTATAAAAAAAGCCAAGGCAAAGCCAAAAAAAGTAAAGCTCATTATTATTAATATGACTGTAAGTAGTCCATAGCTCGCTCCAGTAGCAACCTGAGCTGATTTTTTTGCACTTTTAACTTTAAATAATTCAAGATAAGAAGAGGCTAATTTTTTAACCTCTTCAATGCTTTTTTGGGTTGGATTGTCTTCCTTCATATTTCTTTGTGGTTGTCCTTAAGGTTTATTTTAATTAAGATTTTGCTTTAGCCTTCTTAAGTAGTTCTTCACCCTTGTCAGATATTGCGTCTTTTGCGTCCCCCAACTTATCTGCAATCTTTTCTCTTGTCTCTTTTCCACTTGCTGGCGCTAATAATAATGCTACTCCAGCTCCTACTACTGCACCTGCTAAAGCTGCAGCAATTATTTTTGATGTATCTCCCATTTTTTTGTTTTTTATTGATTTATAACAATATAACAGTTTAATGAGGTCAATCAAAATCATGAATCATAAAAAAACTAAAATAAAAAAGAGACCATCCTTGCGAATGATCTCTTTCTGTAAATTAAATGTTATCGTAAAATTACTTTCTGATAATCAATTTGTTTGTTTTAACAAC